>Ga0224559_1000190_pt1 | contig 41957 bp, 24 predicted proteins | sample 714S33034metaG_FD_180676 | JGI IMG/M metagenome (GOLD analysis project Ga0224559, IMG submission 180676) | Peat soil microbial communities from Stordalen Mire, Sweden - 717 S3 30-34 | ecosystem: Environmental > Terrestrial > Soil > Wetlands > Peat | place: Sweden: Norrbotten County, Stordalen... | reverse complement strand
GGGAGCTGGCGGCGTGATGGTATAGGCTGCAGAGGCTACCGCGCTGTTGGCATACCCTGTTGCAATGGCGACAGCTTTGATGGTTTTTGTCGCAGAGACGTTAATGCCGGCAACTGTGTACTTGGTTGATGCTGTGGTCGGTGTGCTGCCGTTGGTGGTGTAGTAGATGGCCGCGCCGGGAGTGGAATCCGAGATCGAGACCGACTGTGGCGTGGTGTAGGTTCCCGGCGTGACGCTGAAGGCCGGTGTGGCCGCCGGCGGCGTGATGGTATAGACGGCTGTTGTGACCGCACTCGATGAATAGCCGGTGGCCGTGGCGATGGCCTCGATGGTTTCTGCCGAGGAGACCGAGATCGGGCCGCTGTAGACCGGCGAACTGGTGGTCGGCGTGCTGCCATTGGTCGTGTAATAGACGACTGCGCCAGGCGTCGAGTCAGAGATCGCCACGGTCTGCGCTGCATTGAAGCTTCCTCCGGCGGGCGAAAGCGTGGGCGATGCTGTGATAGCAACCACACTGATCGGCACGCCGCTGCTGGTGGCGCTGGTATAGGTAGAGGAGCTGCCTGCATCCGGCGTATACGTTGCTGTCAATGTGTCATTGCCGACATTCAATGTTCCGGCGGGGATGCTGACGGATGCGCGGCCGTTGCTGAGAGTCGTTGCCGCAGAGCTGTAGCCTCCGCCACTGAGTACAATGGCGCCGGTGGGCGTCAGTACTCCGCCGCTTCCGCTGACCGCAACCGTTGCTGTCATGCCCTGCGCCGTTGTGATGCTGGATGCGGAAGGCGTTACGGTGACGGCGGGTGTGGTCTTTGCCTTCGGCACAGTTAGATTGATCGATGCCGTTGCCGTCAATAGACCGGTGGCTCCGGTAACGGTCAAGGCATAGCTTCCCGCAGTGGCGCTGGAGGATGCGGTCAGTGTCAGCGTGGCGGTCGCCGTGCCGTTTGCCGCTGGAGTGATCGACGCGGGAGAAAACGCCGCCGTCACTCCGCTAGGGAGGCTGCTGATGCTCAAGCCAACTGCGGAAGAAATGCCATTGGCGCTGGTAAGGGTGATGGAACTGGTTCCACTGTTCCCCTGGGCCACGGAAAACGTGGCTGGCGAGGCGGCCATGGTGAAGGATTCGCTGATCGTCGGATAAGATCCCTTGATTTTCCACGCTCCCGGCCCGCTGTTGACCGCGACATAGAACGCATAGCTGCCTGCTGTGACGCTATAGGTGAGCATCACCGGGCCTTTTCCACTCTGCGAAGTGACAACCTGACTCGAGCTTTGGTTGATGAGTGCGATGGTGTAGTTGGTGCCGTTGGGCGTGTTCAGTTGGGCATTGATGGTTCCCGCGGCGCTGGTAAACGAATTGGTGTAGGCGGACTGGCCTGGCGTGGTGAAGCTGCCCGAGTAACAGATGTTTCCCGTGCAGGGTGTGCCGTTGCCGATGCCGGTGAGGCTCACCATCTGCGTACTCTGGGTGGCACTGTCGGTCACCGTCAGGGTTCCGGTTGCGGTTCCAACGACCAGCGGGGCAAAGGTCACTGCAATCGTACAACTGGCTGCGGGTGCAAGCGGCGTGCCGCAGGAGTTGCTTTGGAAAAAGACTCCGCTCACCGCGATGCTGCCAAGGGAGAGCGAACCGGTGCCGGTGTTTTGCAGGGTAACCGTCTGCGCCGGACTGATTGAGCCGGCCGCTTGCGAGCCAAATGTGAGGCTGGAGGGGCTCAGCGCGGCGGTGTAGGTGGGTGGAAGCAGGATGAGAGCGATGGGCGCGCTGTTGGTGAGCGAAGCATTTCTGCCAACCACAGAGATCGTGGATGCGCCGACAGCGGGTGAGGAAGAGGCGGTCAGTGTCAGCATGGAGGTTGCCGGATTGCCCGCGGCGGGCGTCACCGAGGCAGGCGAAAAGCTAGCTGTTACACCGGAGGGCAGTCCACTCGCGCTCAATGTTACTGGAGAATTGAAGCCATTGACACTGCTGACGGTCACCGTATTCGTCCAGGTATTGGCCGGCGCGAGTATTGCCGCCGCAGGCCAGGGGGTGGTGATGTCAAAGGTGCTGGCCGTGGTGGCGTTGAAGTTGAAGGTGGCGGTCGCCTGGCAACTGCTTGTATGATTGATAAACGAGCCGAAGTAAGTGTTGTTGCCGGCAGTCACTGGCAGGCCGGTGACCGAGTCGTTGAAGCCCGATGAGGTGAAATATGCGTTGGGACCTGTCCAGTACCAGAAGCCCGACATAAATGGATCGGCTTGGATTTCCACGCCCACCAAGGCTGTCGTTGGAACGGTCATGCTGGTCTGCGAGTTCCAGTTGATTCCGTCCGGGGTCATGAAAGGGATGGCGGTAACAGACGGTACGCAGCCGTCGGCAGGAAGAATCGTCAGGCTAAAGGCCGTGCTGACACTCTGATTGCCCGAGGTGGCCACAACCGCGACGGAATAAGTGCCAATGGCCGCGTCGGCTGTGGCTGTCAGTGTAATGTTCGATAGCGCAGTGCCGTTCACCGGCGGGGTTAGCGAGGAGGACGAAAAAGATGCTGTTACGCCGCTGGGCAGTCCAGTCATGCTAAGCATCGTCGGGGCACTGAAGCTGTAAAGGCTGCTGACGATGGCGGCAGTGGAGCCGCTGCTGCCCTGGGGGATGGCCAGTATTGGTGTGGCGACCATCAATCCCGGGGATGCTTCAGAGACGGCAGTAATCGCGAACGACTGCGTGACGGCGCAGTTATTGGGTTCTACATACACCGCTTCAAATGTATTCAGACCCTCCACCAGCGGAATGTAATAAATGGTGCGATTGCTTTGCGAGATGGAGGAGTATCCATTTGGGCCGGACCAGACCCAGGTTCCGTTGTTGAAGTCTTCCGCGTTCATATTGAGGCCCATCACGGAGTTCAAGGCCACGGTTTCTGCGTCTGCAACCAACCAGTTGGCGCCATTGACCGAGATGTAGGGATTGGTGACCGGCAGACTACCTGCACACGAGGCGGCGCTGGAAACGATCATCACCGGGAGGGTGGCGCTGCTGACCGCCGAGTCACTGGTCGCCGTCACGGTGATGGTGTAACTACCGGTAACTGCCGCGGAAGAGGCCGTCAAAGTGAGATTCGAGCTAACTGTGCCATTGGCTGCGGGAGTTACAGATGCCGGCGAAAACGCAGCTGTCACACCGCTGGGCAGACCGCTGACGCTCAATGTTGCTGCCGAGGTGAAGCCGTTGAGGCTTTGAATCTGCATGGCCTGCGGTAAACTGTCGGCGCTCTGTGCCACAACCGCCCTAACCGGGCCGCTCAGGTAGAGACCGGCCGTAGTGGACTGGGTAATGATGAATGTCTGGGTGCTGTTGCAGCCGCTGCTGTTGGTGTAGGTGGCCACATAGGTGTTGGCGCCGTTGGTGAGCGTGAGTGGGCCGATCTGCTGGCTGCTGGAGGTAAAGCTGTTCGGGCCAGTCCAGCTCCAGTTGCCGCCGCTGCCTGCCTGGACGGCAAGATCGACGGTAAAGAGGCCTGCGGGCAGTGCGGGAATGCTGGCCGTGGCCGTCGCTAGCCAGGCAAAGCCGCCGTTGAGAGTGAGGCTTGGCCGGATGGCGGTCGGCGTACATGTAGCTGGTCCGGCGAGCGTGATCGAGGTCGTTTCAGTCAGATTTCCCGAGTTCCCGATGATGGTGATCGCGGATGCGGTTGAAAGGTCATTGGTTGTTGAAAACGTAACCGTGCTGGGTGTGGTTGCGGATGCTGTTGCCGGACTGAAGACTGCGGTGACTCCACTGGGCAGCGCGGAGGTGGACAAGGCAACATTGCCATTGAATCCAAAAAATGACGTTACAGAGATGCCGCTCGACCAAGTCGTTCCAGGCTGGATGGTCGCCCCCGGCGTGGAACTGCTCAGCATGAAACTCGGCGCATCAACTCCCACCAGAGCGTTGATCAGAGCCGGTCCCATCATGCTGCCCCAGCCGGTGACCAGATCGTAACCCGTACCGGCAGAGAATTGGACAGGATCGTTGCAATCCGCCCAGTTGCAGTTGTTGACGCCAATGCTGATGTCGTGAAAATCGGCTGTGTAGTTTGCATTGGAGCTTTCGGCCAGCGCATACAGCGTCGGATTGAGGAAACCAATCGGCGCCTTGCCGGCTGCCTCAGCCAGCTGATTGACCAGGGCCATGAATCCTGCCCAGCGCGGCGCGGCAAGGCTGGTTCCTCCCGAGCTTCCGCAGTTGCCCATGCCGCAGCTATAACTGTTGGTGTCGGCATCCGCGGCTACGTCGGGCGTATTGCGAATCGTCATAGAGACATCCGCGTTGGGGGCTGCAAATCCGGCCAGACCAGCCTGATAGTACGGCAGAGGAAAGCCGTCGCTGCCCGGGCCTCCGGTGCTTTGACTCCAGCCAGTCTCCGAGACCCAACTGCCCAGCGGGCCGCTGGTGACCAGGTCCGTGCCGCCGACCGAGGTGATGTAGGCATCATCGCTGGGAAACGGAGCTGGTGTGCCGGACCAATAGGCGCCGGAGTCACCCGAGGCGACAAACATGGTCTGGCCCTGAGCGGCAAACTCCATGAAGATGGGATCATCAGCCACGGCATTATTGCCCCAGCCCCAGGATGTGCTGAGCTGCTTGGCACTATTGTCCGTTGCCATCTGATTGAACATATCCACGTCTGATCCGTTACTGTTGTAGACGATGACCTGCGCGATCCCCGGAGCCATGCCGATGGCGGCCACAATGTCCACAACCGTTTCGCTGTCATCGTTGCCCAGCGCAACCCCTCCGTCGATCAGTACGTTATTGATGTGAATCGTGTAAGGACCCCCTCCGGCATCGGGAGTGTAGGTCAACGTGTAGTTGGTCCCGTTGGTGGTCGCGCTCGCTTCACCGTAAAAACTCGACACCACATCGCTGATTCTGTAGCCCTGGTATTCGACCAAACCGATTGCCTGCCCCGTGCCGGTGAGCGGGCCATTGCCGTAATAAGCTGCCCGGATATCTTCGGCAAGCAGGCTTTGATTGGGACCGGAACCGGTGAAATCACTGGTGTTGCTGTGTGCTCCCACGGCAGGCGCAGCCTTATGGAGCATCGAGTGCGGCTCAATGAAATTATCGAGTCCGACAATATGCGATACCGGCAAGTTGGCTTCCAGCGCGGGCGCTCGATCCGGCGAATAGAATGTGCGGTTCTCGGTCGGATGCTGATAGACCTTCATGGTCACATGGAGCGCATTCTCAACCTGCCGTACTGTTCCATGGACGCCAACCAGCATACGATTTCTGGGCGTATTGGTGATGGTGAATCCATGGGTACGGGCAAAATTGACAACCGCCTGGTAGTCCCGTTCGGTGGGACCGTACTGATTCGTAAACTGGTCGACGGTCAGGTACTTTCGATAGTCGGCGCTGGATGGATCCTGCAGGCGCGCCAGAAAACTAGCGAGTTCCTCTTGATTGCGCAGAGGGAGCATCAAGGTGAGTTGCATTGGCCGGCTGGCAGGCAGTTCGCCGAGCGGCGTGACCTGGTGTTGGTCAACCGCAGAGCAAAGGTTGTCGGTCAACCCACGCAGTGTCTGCTGGGCTTGAAGGGGAAGAACCAACATCATGAGCGCTGACGCGCAAATGCCGCTCAACAAGCTGCAGAAAGTACTGCTGGACTTTGACAAACCGGCGACCTCCGAGCCTTTTTATCTGCAAACCATCCTAAAAAACACTTCTCCCTGCAACGCCATGTTCTTTCCTTGCATCTGCAAAGAGTGGCGCCTGCAGTCAGAACACCAGATGGTTGTGCTGAGTTATTTATTAGGCCCTTTTAATCTGTTTCGGCTGGCATCGTCAAAAATGCAGATTGCAGCGAGTAGATTAGAAAACTTATGTAACCCTGGATCGCTCGCTGCAAGCGGCCATCGCTGCCTTAGCGACAAAGGAGAGCGGCTTCGACATTCACAACCTGAACTCAACCATCCCGCCGTAGACGCCGTGCTCCTTGAAAACTTTATATATTGCGTTCAATAAACTCATCGGGTTAACGCTCGTATGCGAAACGTTGAACTCGCAGACGAAATCAAGGTCATGTGGACCATTGATCGGCTTCACAGTCGTTCCAAGCCTCATCGACCCTTGCGGGTAGAGATTCGATTCAATGTGGCTGAACGGCGAATCTGGATTATCGAGAGTTCATGCGACCGCCTTATAGCGATCAACGGCCTTCTGATGTTGAGTAGAGGTAAGTTGAAGATCCTCACATATTTCAAATAACAAACTATCGAGACCGACAGCCCTTTGGCGTTGTTGCTCATCCATAATCATCTCGCTCCTTCCTTGACCAGAGAGCGCGCGCTGCGATTGCCTTCACCCTTATATACTTACTTTGGCGTTCCAGTCTCTGTTAACCTCCGGTTTGCAAACACTACTCCATATATAGAGTATCACATTACGCAAGCACACCATATTGTGGTGCGTATGGAAATCATGGTTCATTTGGCCAAATGGTGGGAGGCGGGCGGAACCTGCCTTGGGCCGTCCCGGTGCCGAGTATTCGTACGGCGGCAGTTGGGTTGCTGAAAACGAAGGTGATGGAAGATATATAGCGTCTATCGCTGTTTCATGAACCGCCGGTTACCGGCGCAACTCGCCGCAGAGGGGACCCTCGACGGCCACCGACTGGAAGGGGAACTCCTCCCGGCCAGAGGGTACATCGCGGCGGCACCGCTTGCAGGTGACCACGAAGTGCCTACACTCGATGGTTGGGAAGCCGAAAGTCATTCCCTGAGTATAGGCGAAGTAAAAGCGAAAGTATTCCACAGGCCGGAGTGGCGAGTCCGCTGGAACTCCTTGCTGGCCGAGAGCAGCGGAAGGCGAAATGAGGCTGGGTAGAGCGCACAAAGCCGTATCAGCCCAAAATGCCCATGAAATAATGTATTGAAAACAAGGGCTTTACGCCGGTCAGCTTAGCGCGTTCTTAGCGAAATCAGTGAAACTTTTTGCTGAAAATTGGGCTAAAAGAATGTATGCTTCCGCTACCTAACCTTATGATTAAACTATAGTTCAACTACAGTTCGATCTTAGCGAGGCAAAAACGCAGTTTTGTCCCCCAATGAGACTGTTTGGCTGGATTTTGGGGGATTTCACTGTTTGTAACTTATTAAAATGATTGATTTTATTATATTTACTTGACAACATGGTGCCGAAGAAGGGACTCGAACCCCCACACCCTTGCGAGTACGTGGACCTGAACCACGCGCGTCTGCCAATTCCGCCACTTCGGCACTTTCCACAGCTCCAGCCACTCCGCTGAAACAGCAGCAATTACGAGTTTCGCAAATACCGCCCCCGCTGTCAAATCCATCCCCCATTCAGTTCAATTTGTGATCCAGAGCGGCCGAAGTCCAGCACAAGCATAGTGGAGTCCGGACAGGGATATCCTGTTTTTTTCACTTGCCCCCTCTCCGGCTGCGTCTACGATGCAAGCGTCTTCCGGGGTTCTGTTTTTCAGTCCGCAAATCTTCGAGGTCTTGCAAGGAGGAGTGATGCGCTCCAAAATGCAACTTCCCGCGTGAGGCATGGTTCCCCGTGCCTCACGGCGAGTAGTATCCAGATGCCTGTCAACCTGAGAGTTCCTCATCCGCGGGCCAATGGGGCTCTCGCCACTTCCATATACGTCTAAAGACGTATTGACAGGCACGATTGCGCACCGGATAATGCCATCAGAAATTCTCAACTACTTCAGATGCCTCTTCAGTAGCGGGGCTGTAGAAAAGCATCCAAGGGCCAATCATCCCCTCTCTTCTTCACTGAAAGGATTCCTTCCGATGAAAAGCTTGAAATTGCATCTACTCATGTTCATTTGCATTTCTGGTTACTGGTCCGCCTTAGCATGGGGTGCCATTCCTGTTCTTACCTTTGGTCAGACAGTGACAGGAACAATCGGCTCCGCAGGTCAAACTAACAGCTACACATTCAGCGCCAACAAGAATGACATAATCGATCTGGCCATAGTCAGGAGTGGAAACCTCAGCCCCAATATTCAACTTACCACATCGAATGGAACGCCAATCGCTCTTCCCGAAACAAACAACTGCTTGAACTCCACCATGGAAGAAGCGCCCGTCATACTTCCGGCAAGTCCTGGTGGCACTTACACAATCAATATTAGCGACTGTACAGGTATATATACGGGAACTTATGATCTTTACCTTCAAAGACTCAATGATCCGGGTGGAACCATTGTAACTCTTCCTTACGGAGAAACAGCGGCCGGGACGATTACTTCAGGGGTCGAAAATAACACCTATACTTTTAGCGCCAACAAGAATGACCTCATCGATTTCACAATATCCAGGGTTGGCAATCTTGCTCCAAGAATCCGTCTCTATAATTCTGCAGGAACCGAACTTGGTTCTGCCACCAATCCTAGCTGCCTCAGTTCCGAAGTCGAATGGAATGCAGTCAAAATGCCGGCAAATGATACATATACACTGTTGGTAGGCGACTGTTCGAATACCTGGACCGGTACGTATACACTATACACGCAAAGAACTAACAATCCTTCCGAGACAATTCCAGTTCTTTGGCACCAGGTTCAAACAGGTTCGATCACCGAAGCGGCGCAGAGTGACACATACACTTTCGAAGGAATCGCCAATGATACCGTCGATTTCACTTTGGTCCGCAGCGGCAATCTAAGTCCCAAGATCCGTATCTTTAACCCCGATGGAACGCCGTTCCAATCTGCCAATATCCCTAGCGGCGGTTGCCACAACACCGTTACACAATTAAGCAATATCCAAATACCAGCGAGTGGAACTTATACCATTCTGATCGGCGACTGTACAGATCTTTGGACAGGAAATTACACACTCAATACTCAATGTATTCCCGCCTCTGCTTCCGGTTGCCCAATGCCAGTTCCGACGCTTATTTCGATTTCGTCAACTAGCATCCTGGTAGGAAGTTCCGGCTTTACCTTGACGGTCAACGGTACGAACTTCGTTAACGTCGATGCTAACTCGGTGGTGGTATGGAATGGCAATCAACTTACCACGACTTGGGTCAGTATCAATCAACTGACGGTTACGGTTCCGGCCTCTGACATTGCACTCGCCGGCGTCTACCCGGTGACGGTCTACACGCCCACACCTGGCGGAGGAACATCCAACGCAGTGAACTTCGTCGTCTTCAATCCTAAACCTGTTCTGACCACCGTTTCGCCCACTAGCATCACGGCGGGAGGCGTTGGGTTTACCCTGACCGTTACCGGCTCCGGCTTTGTTCCAGGCTCCTCGGTACAGTGGAATGGAATGAAGTTGGCAACGACTTATGTGAGCGCGACACAACTGACGGCTCTGGTTCCGGCTAACGACTACGCAACCGCTAGCTCTATCACTGGCATCCCGATTACCGTGTACAACCCCACCGAGGGCACACCCGCGCAGGGCGGCGGAGCTTCTGGCGCAAAAAACATCATTATCGACAATCCCGTGCCGATAGCGACTTCGCTTTCTCCTGTCAGCGCGGTTGTGGGAAGCGCGCTCACCAACCTCATCGTAAACGGCTCCAACTTTGTTAGCGGTTCGACGGTAAACTGGAATGGCAGTCCTCACTTGACAACATTTGTTAGCGCGAATCAACTGAGTATTCTGCTTTCCGCTTCCGACACCGCAACTCTCGGCACAGTCCCGGTCACGGTGACCAATCCGGTCCCCGGCGGCGGAACTTCCTCGCCGGCGCTGAGCTTTACCATCGTCTATCCCGTGCCCACAACGGTTTCGCCACTGATACCAGCCAGCGGCACGGCGGGCGGCCCTGCCTTCACGCTGACCGTGAACGGAACCGGCTTCTACAAGAACGCCTCCCAAGTGAACTGGAACGGAAGTCCTCGCGTTACCACTTACGTCAGCGCGACGCAACTGACGGCGGCCATTCTGGCCAGCGACATTGTTACTGCCGGTACGGCCTCGATTGCCGTTTCCAATCCCACCACTAACTCCCTGGGCGGCGGAACCTCCTCTCCGGCGCTCATCTTCAAAATCATCCCGCCAGTGCCGCCCACAATCAGCACGCTTTCTTCAACCAGCGCCGTTGCGGGAAGGCCGGGATTCACACTGACGGTAACCGGAACCAACTTCGAGAATGGGTCGACGGTGCAGTGGGGCAGCACGGCTCTTTCTACAACCTACGTGAGCGGCACCAAACTCACAGCGGCCGTTCCCACCTTGGATCTGGCAATGGGGGGCGTTTTCGAGATTACGGTGCTGAATTCAGTTGGACGTTCGAATCAGGTGCCGTTTACCGTCTACAACCCACTGCCAGTTCTCAGTTCGCTTTCCTCCAGCAGCGCTGTCGTGGGAGGACCGGCCTTCACCCTGACGCTGACCGGCGCCGGCTTCGTCTCGACTTCAGTGGTGAACTGGAACGGAAATGCTTGCAAGACAAGCCCATGCCTCACCACTTATGTGAGCGCGACAAAACTCACGGTCACAATTCCGGCGGCTGACCTTACCAGCACTGGAATCTTCCCGGTCACCGTGACCAATCCTACCGTCAACTCTCTGGGCGGCGGAACCTCCGCGGCGATTACTTTCACCGTCGTCTATCCGCTGCCCACTACGACTTCGCCACTTTCGCCAGCCAGCGGGACGGCGGGCGAACCTGCCTTCACGCTGACTGTGAACGGAACCAACTTCTTCCATGCTTCCCAGGTGAACTGGAATGGAAGCTTCCGCGTGACCACCTACGTCAGCCCGACACAACTGAAGGCGGCCATTCTGGCCAGCGACATTGCTACTGCCGGATCAGCGTTGGTCACGGTTACCAATCCCAAGACCAACTCGCTGGGCGGCGGAGCCTCAACTCCGGCGTTGACCTTCACCATCAACAATCCCATGCCAACCGCGACTTCGCTCATGCCCGCCAACGCCTGGGCGGGAAGCCCCGCATTTACGCTGACCGTGACCGGGACCAACTTCGTGAACGGATCAGTCGTGATCTGGAATAAGATCAACCTGGCCACCACCTACGTGAGTGCGACGCAATTAACGGCTGCTGTTTCGGCCGCCGACATCGCCAAGGTGGGCACAGCTTCCGTGACCGTTTTCAATCCCGCCCCACCCACCGGTGGCCAAACCTCCAAGACAGCGCTGACCTTCACTATTGTTCCTCAGGTGCTGCCTGTATTTTCGCCCACTGGCGGCACTTATGGAGCGGGGCAATGGGTGACCATTACCGATGCCGCCGCCGGGGCGACGATCTACTACACCACTGACAACACCACGCCTATTACCAGTGCAACGACATTGACCTACACGGGGCCGATTCTTGTTGAGGCGACGGAGACCATCAAGGCTGTAGCCGCCGGAACGAGTTACTCGCCCGGCAGCGTGGTTTCGCAGCGATACACGCTGATCGGCTCGCCCACGGTGCTGAACATTCCGCCGACGGCGATCACCGCCACGGGCGCAACTCTGACGGCAACTGCGAACGATCTGAATGTGGCGGGTCAGGTTTGGTGGGTTTACGGGAAGAGCACGACGGCGTTGACTTCGAGCACGCCGCCAACGGCCCTGCCAGCGAAGAGCGGAACGCAGACGGTGACGGCTCCTCTGACCGGCCTGACGCCGAAAACTACCTACTATGTGGAGCTGGTGGTGAGCACTCAGGGCGGCGCGGCAGGTGGAGGCAGCACAACCTACGGGGCGATCCTCAGCTTTACCACCGCAGCGGCGGCCAATTAGAGCCGCTTTCCTTCACGGAGCGGCAGTCGGTCCACGTCGGCCACTCCATCCAACCAGATTCCCAAGTCTCGATTTCGAGACCTGGGAATCTGGCATGTGGCCCGCTCATCATCCCAAAGAATTACCATGAGCCATGGAAAGCTGTGCCCAGTTCATCGCGGCTTTATCGCTACGAGCGGGCGTGCGGCCTAAATCTCGATTTTGAGGGCGTGTGATCTATGTCTCATAGGATCAATAACATAAATCTTGGTGCCGGGGGTGGCTCACGTCATGTCTGATTAGGTGGGTGACCCAGGTCCGGCCAATAAAGCTGGGTACACCATCTCCATGGCTGTGCCGAACCTGTATCCTGACTTCATCCCATTATCATCGGTGAGAGGGGTCTGGTTTGGTGCTGACAATGAGTTGGGCAATGCAAGCAGGTCAATTGGGAGCGGGATTCCGGGCGCGGCTGATTCCTGCTCTGCGCAGGCGCTGGCGGCTGACGGCGGGCGGTCTGCTGGCGATCGTCGCTGCTCTCAGCGTGTTTCTGCTGGCCGGCTCTCATCCAGGGCGCTCCGCAGCCTCGATTGCGCCGTATCCCCACGAACTGGCGCAGGTCAGCTTTGCCGTGGCCGGAGACGTGATCCCGCATGAGCCGGTGCGCGCCGCCGCCACGGCTGCCGGAACTGGGCCGGAGGGCTGGGGCGCGCTCTTCGCCGAGGTCGCCGACGTCTTCAAAGGGGCGGACTTCGGCTTTGTGAATCTGGAGACGCCGGTGGCTCCCGCGCATTCGCATGGCTCCAAGCCCTTCCTCTTCGACGCGCCCGTTGCCCTGGTAGACGCCCTGAAGGCCAACGGCATCAAGATCGTCTCCTTTGCCAACAACCACGTGATGGACCAGGGCTGGGCGGGCTTCGCCGAGACGCGCGAGCATCTGCGCGAGCAAGGGATGCTCTTCGCCGGCTCGGGCGACACGGCGGCTCTCGCATGGCAGCCGGTCGTGGTTGAGACCAACGGGATCAAGGTCGGCTGGCTGGGGATGACGCGCTGGCTCAACGGCGGCCGCAATCCCGACAAAGACGACCAGCCGCACGTGAACTTCTTCCCGTATCCGGGGGAATCGGCCACCGCGCCGGGAGCGGACGAACCCGCAGTGCTGGAGGCCGTCAAGCAGGCGCGGCTGAAGTGCGATTTTCTGGTGGTTTCCATTCACTGGGGCGTGGAGTACGCGCCCGCGCCGCGCGCAGAGGATGTGGAAACGGCGCACAAGATGCTTGAAGCCGGCGCCTCGGTGATCGTCGGCCACCATCCCCACGTCTTGCAGCCGGTGGAGACCTATCGCACCGCCGACGGACGCGACACGGTCATCTTCTATTCGCTGGGAAATTTTCTCTCCAACCAGTCGCGCAACTACGTGGACGGCCTGATGCCGGACCGGAATGGCGACCCGCGCGACGAGATGATTGGGCTTTTCGCCGCCGTGCGCAAGGACTACGGGCTGGCTGGAGTGCGCGTCGAGCTGGGTCATGTGGGCGTTCTGCCCGTCTGGGGAGAGAACAATCGCAACGAACTGGCGCACGGCCAGGCCAAAACGCCGATGATTCACCCCATTCTGATCGACCGGGAGATTCCCCGGCTGCAAGCACGCCTGGATGAGCTTTCCAAGCTGAGTACCCCGGCGACGCCTCTGACCGAAGCCCAGAAGAAGGAGTTCATCGCAGTGACCAACCGGCTGAAGCTGCTCACCGACCGCCGCGCCCTGCTGCTGGCTCGCGTCGGCGACGAGTACATCACCGACCCGCCCAAGCAGCCAGCCAAGCCCTGATGGCTGGCTGGCTCTCAGAATTGAGGGCTATTGGACGACGGTAGGAGCGTTATTCGCCAGGTTCCAGGTGACAACCTTGCCAGTGGCGTTGTCGATGAGCGCGAACTTCGTAAATTTGAGGCTGAGGTTCTCGCCGAATTCCGCGTTGCCGCCGGTGAGCGACCCACTCGCCGACCACTGCCAAGAGGTAATGGTCACGTTGGTCAACAGAATATTGTAGGCTGGGGTCTTGCCGCCAGACTCGTAGACAGCAATCGCCACCTCGGGGAGGACGGTTGCCGCCGAGGCTGCCTTCAGCAGAGCATCGGAGGTGGCATCGCGGCCCTTGGCGATGGAGATGGCTTGAAAACTAGGTTTGCCAGCCCCGGCGCCTGAGCCGGTGATTGTGACCACATCGCTTCCGCCTAGGGAGATACTCTCTAAAAGCGAAATGCCGCTCTTCACCGGGCAGCCATTGGCTCTGGGATTGGCGGATAGGGTGCCGGAGCCGAAGCAGGCATAGACAGCCGGAGTCGTGGATGCGGATGTGGCCCGGACCGGGGAACCCGGAGCGAGCAGCAGGCAAGCGGGAAATGCCCAGCGAAATACGGTGAGAATGCGCATAGTGGTTCTCTCCTAGCTGACTCTGTTCGTCGCCACGTTATATGTCACCTGAACGGGCGCCGCGAAAATCCCTTCGGCGTTCTTCTGATAGTAGGAAATCTCGATCGTCTCATAGGTCAGGCCGATGGACTCCATGGGGGAACCCCCAGAGCTGTCGGCAGCCTGTTCCGAGACGACAAAGGCATTTGAAAGCAGGACGGTGTACGTGGGCTTGAGCGCTGCCGCGTCCGTCGGGTTGTCGTAGTACGCGATCAGTACTTGAGGGATGTGCTTACCGGTGAGCATATCCAGAAACAGCGCCGTCGATGCGCCGTCAAGCAGCTTCGTGATCTCCACATTCTCCACAACAGGCTTCCCCGCCCCACTCCCGCCGGAACCGGAACCTGCGGCGATTTGCGTCACTCCCCAGGAGTAGGAAAGCACGGAAAAGCAGGTAGGAACCTGGGTCGGCGCGGTGGAGGGTCGGCACAGAACGGGCGCGCTACCGTAAGAAATGACATAACTCTGGCCATGTGCGACGTACCCGGCGGCCAGCAGCAAACAGAAAATCCAGAAATGCCGAGACTTCATGGGGTGAAACCTCCTGGGTGGACGATCCAAGGGTAATTGTTGTGGCGCTACAAACTTTTCCAGGTGAAGATCGTGGGTGGAGTCGTGGTGTTATCGATCACTTCGATCGTCTGGAAGCTGAGAGTGACGTTCTCATACACGCCGCCCCCGGCGCTGCCGCCGTTTTGCACCGAAGTAACAAACGCTCCGCTCAGGACGATGGTGATGTTGCTAGCGACAGTGCCACTCGCGTTCGGGGCGGTTATGCCGATGGCGAGTGTCTTGAGGTGTGTGCCCGCCACCAAGTGCTTGACCAGGTTCACCGAAGTATCGTCGACCAGCTTCTGCAGGGTCAAGCTGCTCACTTGCGTTTTGGTGGCGGTTCCCGATACGGTGGATGTCACTCCAAAGGACAGGGACAACAACTTGCTGGCGTTCTGGGTGGTGCCGTCGCCGGCGCATGTCGCGTAGAGTGCAGGCGTCAGGCTGGTGGAACTGGAGCCCAGGCAGAGATAGATCGACTGCGCATGGGCATGGAAAGAGCCAAGCACCGCGAAAGCGGCGAAAGCCAGCAGAAGACGCGTGGAAGAACGTGCGATCATGGAACCTGCCTCCTGAGGGTTGACAATCATTGTCCAACCGCTGCGGGTCGAAGTTTCCTGGTTGAACGGAGCGCGTTCCACAGGCAAGCGGGAAGAACAGCTCCCGGAGCGGGCTGGAACGTGCGCAGGCAACGGCTTAATTTCTCCTCTTCGAGCTGGTTCGCTTCGAGAAATCCGGGATCGAAACGGGGAGGAGGAATCGGACACCGATCCCATTCCCACTCTACCATCCGCGCCCAATGCGGTGGAAGTCAAGAAAAAAATAGCAAACCAATCAGGATGCGTACGGGGCGATTCTCTATGCGAACCGAGTGTAAGACTAGGACTTACAGCCGGTTTCACTTGGGGTTGAAGGATGGAATCGGAATTGAAACCGCTAACGCCATGCTTCTGCAACCACCCCTATGAACAAACATCAAAGGCCGGAGCAGTTGCCCCGGCCTTTGATGTTTCATTTTTCCATTGACCCGCTCACCCCTGAATGTCAAACTGCTCGGGATGCAGCGTTGCATCGCTCTTGATGAGGATGTTCTTGCCGACTAGCTCTTCGAATTCGGTGAGCCAACTGGCGTTGTTGGATTTGAGCACCTTGACGGTCTCCGGGTTGACGCGCAGCAGCACGTCCGCGCCTTCGAAGTGCTTCTTCATCTTGCGCAACTCGGTGTAGATCTCGTTGCAGACCGTGGTCGGGCTTTTGACCATGCCGGTGGCCTGGCAGGTGGGGCAGGGGACCGAGAGCGTACGTTCGAGCGACTGCTTTACGCGCTTGCGAGTGATGGCGACCAAGCCAAAATCATTGAACTGGAGAACTTTGGTCGGCGCGCGGTCGGATTTGAGCGCTTCTTCCAGAGCCGCCATCACCCTATAGCGGTTCTTGCGATCGTCCATGTCGATAAAGTCGATGATAATGATGCCGCCCAGGTCGCGCAGGCGAATCTGGCGGACGATCTCCGGCACCGCGTCCAGGTTGGTCTTGACGATAGTGTCTTCGAGGCGCGCCGACTTGCCGACATACTTGCCGGTATTGACGTCGATGGCCACCAGCGCCTCGGTCTGGTTGATGACGATGGAGCCGCCCGACTTGAGCCAAACCTTGGAGTTGAGGGCCTTGGCGATCTCGTCCTGAATGCCGAATTGCTCAAAGAGCGGCGTCTCCTTGGTGTAGAGCTTGACGCGGCGGACCAGCGCGGGCGAGAAGCGGTTGAGGAAGCGCACGATGCGCTCGTAGTTCTCCTGGGAATCGACCCAGATGGAGGAGAAGTTGCTGCTGACCTGATCGCGCAGGATGCGCTCGACGAGGCCCAGATCGTGATAGATGAGCGCCGGGGACTTGGATTCGTCGGAGCGCTTCTTGATGTCGGCCCATAGGTTCAGCAACATGCGCAGGTCGGAGCGCAGTTCCTCTTCCGACGCGCCCTCGGCGGCGGTGCGCACGATGAATCCGCCGCTGGCCTCGCCGCGTTCGTGCGTGAGAATGCGCTTGAGGCGCTGGCGCTCGGCATCGGATTCGATTTTGCGGCTGACGCCGATGTGCGTGACGGTGGGCATGAAGACCAGGAAGCGGCCCGGCAGCGCGATGTGCGAGGTGATGCGCGCGCCCTTCTTGGCGATAGGCTCCTTGGCGATCTGCACCAGAATCTCCTGGTTGGGCTTGAGCAGGTCGCTGATGATGGGCAGGTCGGAGAGTTGCGAGGAGCGGCGCGTGGGTCCGCGGCCGCGGTTGCCCTGCTGCGGTGCTGGCTGACCACCGCGTCCATGGCGTCCGCGCAGAGTGCGGTCGCGGCGCTGGCCTCCGGCGGCGGGTTGGCTTCCAGTGGCTGGTTCTTCTTCGCCCTCATCGTCCTCGTCCGTGTCGCCATCGAAATTCAACAGGATGCGGTGGTCGAGGTGAGCCTCCTGAAGCATTTCGCCCAGATCGCCGGTGCGCAGATGCTTGGGCAGCGTCTCTTCCTCGATGGTCTCTTCGACGATGAGCCCCTTGCCCGGAGCGTAGGTCGAGGCCGAGGCAGGCTTGGCGGCCGGCTTGGCTTCCTCGCCCTTTTTCTTGCCAAAACCAAAGAGATGGAAGCCGGAGGGCGGCAGCGGGTCCAGGTTGTGGGCGGCGGCGGCGTCCGGCTCGGTGCCTTCGGTGGTTTCGATTGTGGTATCCCAGGTCTCAGAAGCGAGACCTGGGGCACCCACAGCTTCCTCAGAAATTTCGGCTTGATCCGGCTCGGAGACCGTTTCCGTCGTCTCTTCGAATTCATCCTCTTCGAAAGGCTCTTCGTCGGCCAAATCCTCATCCGCCAAAGCGGCTTTCGTCCAATTGGAGACAAGCTCTTCTTCCAGAATCTCGGGGCTGGACGCAAGCTCCTCCTCAGTCTGCTCCTCTTCGGCTTCCAGCGTCTCCTCGATGAACTCCTGTTCTTCGATGGAAAAGCCGCTCACTCCCGGCGCGGCGGCCTGCGTTTCGGATTGAAGTTCCTCGGCGGCCTCGGCTTCCTCTTGAACGGCAGGCTCGGCGGGGCGGTTGCGATGGCGGGAGAGCGACTCGCCGGGCATAAGGCCGCTGCCGTCCCACCGGAGAGGCGATTCGATCAGCGTCGCAGGCTTGAAGCTGCTGGCCGGTCGGGCCGGGGCGGACGGTTGAGCCGAAACCTTTGCCGCACCCTCAGCCGGAGCGCCGCCGTACTTGGAGAGCGATTCGCCGGGCATGACAAACGGGACTGCGGTCGTGGCGGGAGCGTGGTCGAAGTGAGGCGTCTGTTGAGCGGCCTCCCGCGTTTGCGGCGAAGGTCTGTCGCCGGCGCCGGCGTGAATCTGCGGCGCAACCTCCTGCTCAGCTTCCTCGATCTCCTCGACCTGGGAAGACGGCGTCTCGGCGGACTGCGCCTGTCCCTCGTTGGAGCCGGCTCCACGACCGCCACGGCGGCGGCGGCGTCCCCGCCAGCGCTTGACGCCGGCTTCAGTGGAGTCCTGTTCGCCGTCCTCTGCCGGTTCGCTGAAAGAGATGGAGCCGGAAGCGGGCAGGGATGCGGCCTCCGTCTCCGGAAGCTCCTCCACCGTAAATGCGCGCGGCTTTTCAGTCGGAGGACGCGGAACCTGCCTGGTTTCAGGCTTCGGCTCCGGCTTCGGCTCAGGTTTTTGCTCTGGCTTGGGTTCGGTCTTTTGGCCGGAGCGGCCATTGCGGCCGTCAGTACGAGCTTCCGGGGCAGTGTGGCGAACCTCGCGCGGGGGTTGGTTGGCGCCGCTGGCCGCTGCCTTTTCAATCTCGTCGGTCTCTTCCGGGTCTTCCAACTCCATGAAGTCGGTTACATAGAGGAAGGCATCGCGCTCCAGGCCGATGTCCACAAAAGCCGACTGCATTCCGGGCAGAACGCGGGTGACGCGGCCGTTGTAAATCGAACCGGCCAGGGTATATTCATTTTCGCGTTCGTAGTAGATTTCCGCGAGTTGGTCGTCTTCCAAAATTGCCAGCCGCGTCTCATGCGGCGTGCTGGAGATACAAATTTCCTTTGCCATCGTACCTTTCCGTCCAGAGGCGTTAGCCTGCTGGAACACACGGCAAGGTCAGAAGGAGACGAGAAAGGCCGGGAGGAGAGGGAGTGTGCGGAAGGGAGGAACCGTGATTCGCTGGTCTTCCGGAGGCCGCGCCAACACCAGCCCCGAAGGGCGGCGAAGAGAAGCGAAGGTCTGACCGGACAAACTGGACAAACTGAGCAAGTTGAACAAGCTCAACAATTTGAACAAGACAAACAAGCTGAACAAATTGAACAAGCTGTACAAGTTGTACGATACCGTAACCCGATTGCAGAGAGTTTGTGGCCAACCTTGCCGGAAGATCCGGCGGGGCCGTTCCACCACTGGCGTTCGCCCGGACGCGCCCCGCCTTGGGGTCGGGGATTGCCATCCCCAAGACTTCCGCGCCTTCCGGACAACCTATATGCCGCCAACGGTTTTCCCGTCTCTGCGTACTCATGAACCCAATCCTGCCGGGCGCTCGATCCATCCGGACCTGGCCAGCGAAATACTTGAAAAAACCTGCTCTTGCGGACCGGAATCTTCCGGGGAGACACAAGAGGTACACTGCGAATCCGTCAGTTGACGAACCGGCGCATCCGGACATTCATCGCCACACCCAGCGCCAGGAACGTAAACAACACCGAAGATCCTCCGTAACTCATTAACGGTAAAGGAATTCCGGTGACGGGCATAAACCCTATGACCATGCCCACGTTGACCGCAATCTGAAAGGTCAACACAGCCACTACTCCCATGATAATCAGGGAGCCGGGCAGGTCCGCGGCTGTTTGAGCGTTTTGAATCAAACGCATCAATATAAAAAAGTATAGCAGCAGCACAAAAATCGCGCCGACAAATCCGTGTTCCTCGCCAAATGCGGCAAAGATAAAGTCCGCATGGGGAATCGGCAGGAAGGCGCCCTGGGTCTGCGAACCCTTGGCCGAGCCTTGGCCCCAGACGCCGCCGGAGCCGACGGCGATCAGCGACTGCTTGAGCTGGTAGCCGGTGCCTTTGGGGTCGTTGTCAGGATTGATGAAGCTGGTCAGGCGCGCCTTCTGGTAGGGCTTGAGAATCTTTCCGCTGGTCCAGACGCCGGCGATCAGCAGGCTCCCGCAAGTGACCAGAATCAGGGCCTGCTTGAGATCGATGCCGCCCAGAAACAGCCCCGCGATCAGAATCGGCGTGTAGGTGAGCGCGGTTCCCAGATCGGGCTGCACCAGCACCAGCATCATGGGCAGGCCCACCAGCGCAAAGGCCTTGAAGATGTCCTTCCAGGTGAGCGAGCGCCCGCCCAGATTGGCAAAGTAGCGCGCCACCAGCAGAATCAGGATCAGCTTGACCCACTCCGAGGGCTGAAAGTGCATGGGGCCAATTTTAATCCAGCGCTTGGCGCCCAGCGCGCTGTGGCCCACCAGCTTGACGGCCACCAGCGCCAGCAGGCTGGCAACGTAAGCCCACGGCGCCCAATCCAGCAGCCGGTGATAGTCGATCTTGGAAAAAAGGAACATCGCCACGACGCCGCCGCCGATCCAAAAAATCTGCTTGGTGTGAAAGCCGATATACTTGGTGTGCAGCGTGGCCGAGTAGATTTCCAGCACGGAAAGCGTACAGAGCAGCAGCACCATGGCCAGCAGCGACCAGTCGAATTCGCGGAAGCTCATGAAGCGGCGCATCAGGGTAGGCCTTCCTTGAAGCGTAACGGCATGGCCAGCAGCCAGGCCGGCAGGCGAGGCCGAGCGCTGGCGATGGCCTTGGAGGGAGCAAGCGGCCCCGGATCAATCATGAAATGGCCAGCGTGAAGGACGGAATCGCCACCAGCCCGCTTGCGGCCCGCGGGTGCAGGCTCGGACCAGACCGCGCCGACTTCAACCGGCTTGCCAAGGTCGGCCTGGTTGAGGACGTTTCTGTCCTGCGACCGCTTCTTGTTCACGTAGGCAATGGCGATTTTTTGCGCGATCATCGCCGATCCCGAACCCCAGTCGCCGTGCTCTTGCAGAACAGTAATGATAATCTCCGGGTTGCGTCGCGGAATCATGCCCACAAACCAGGCATTCGGAGTCTTGGCGCCGCCTTTGGTGTGCGTATCGCCGCCGCCCACCACCTGCGCCGTGCCGGTTTTGCCGGCAAAGTCCACGCCTTCCATATGGGCAGCCGCGGCCGTGTGGTACAACCCCGGCGTGGTAGCTGCGGCCATGCCGTCGGTAATGATGGACCATGTGTCCGGGTTGAGGGGAACGTCTTTGTCTCCGGAGCCAGGAAAGCTCTCCACAATCGCCTGGCGGAAGTCGGCTGGGATACTCTGCTCCGGCATCACCACGTGGGGCCGCACAAAATGGCCGCCGGAAGCGATGCCGCCCAAGGCACGCGTCAGTTGCAGCGGCGTCACTTGCGTCTCGCCCTGGCCAATGCCCACGGAGATCGTATTGCCGGCGTAATACTTCTGGTGGTAGTTCTTCATCTCCCACTGCGTCGAAGGCATGATGCCGGCCATCTCGTTGGGCAGGTCAATTCCTGTCTTCGAGCCAATGCCGAAGCTGGTGGCGTATCTGGCGATGGTGTCGATGCCCAGCCTCTGCGCCAATGTATAAAAAAACGTGTCGCAGGACATGGGAATGGCTTCTTGGATTGTGAGTACGCCGTGGTGATGATCGCAGTGAAAGAACCGCCCGTAAAAATTTCCGCCGCCCACGCAGTTGACGTGCAAGTCCTGCGCCACGCCCTCCTGCAAGCCCGCCGCGGACATAATGATCTTGAAGGTCGAACCCGGCGCCAACTGATCCTGAATCGCCTTGTTCATCAGCGGATGGTTGGGGTTGGAGATCAGCTCATTCCAGTCGGTGCGGTTGATGCGCACGGCAAAGGCGTTGGGGTCGTAGCTGGGATGCGAGACCAGGGCCAGAATCTCGCCATTGCGCGGGTCCATCGCCACCACGGCGCCGTTGGCGTCGCCCAGCGCCAGTTCCGCCGCCCGCTGGATGTCGATGTCGATGGTCAGCTTGAGAGCTTGGCCGGGAACGGCGTGCTGCGTGCGCAGGTAGCCCACTTCGCGCCCATGGCTGTCCACCACCACATCCCGCGAGCCGTCCTGCCCGCGCAGCAACTGGTCGTAAGTCTCCTCCACGCCCGCCTTGCCCACCATGTCGCCGGGGTTGTTGTAAGCAAAGCGCGAATTATTCAGATCCTCTTCGCTCACCTCGCCCACGTACCCAATCAAGTGCGCCGCAAAGCCGTCTCGCGGATAAAGCCGCCGCTCCACGTCGATGGTCTCCAGCTCCGGCAGCTCGTTGCGGTGCGCCTCGATGAAGGCCTGCTCGTCGGCGGTCACCTCCTGCTTGATGGGGATTGGCTCGTAAACCGGCCGCGTCCGGTAGCGCCGCAGCGTGGCGCGCAACTGCTCCAGGTCCAGATTCAGCCCCTTGGCAATCAGCGGCAGATCGTCGTCCACCTTGCGGTTCGCCTCGCGCACCAGGTAGCAGGAGACCGACGGATAGTTGTCCACAATCAGCCGGTTCTCGCGGTCGAAGAGCTTGCCGCGGGCGGCCATCACCGGCTCCTTGCGGATGCGGTTCTGCTCGGCCTGGAGGCGGTAGTCATCCACCCGCAGAACCTGCAAGCGCCACAGCCCAGCCGACAACCCCAGCATCATGAATAGAATGCCGTACTGCACCGCCGTCAGCTTGACGGTAGAGAGCTTTTCGCCGCGTGTGCCAGTAGAGGAAAACATCGTCTATGCCTAGAATACAGCGGTTTTCAACTTCAGTCGCCCGTTGGCGCTTTTTGAATAGTGTTGTTTATCAGGCACATTGACTCATAGTCCGTAGACTCATCGGCCAATTTCGCGTGCAATCGTTATTCGTGGACAAAAAACAAACTTTTCGGAATGCATTTGGTTTCCTCGTACGCCGACGCCGCACGGAAGTCGGCCTGACGCAAGAGGGCCTCGCTTTTGAGACCGGTCTCGACAGAACCTATGTTTCTGGAATTGAACGTGGTCGCAGAAATCCGACCTTGACTGTGATTGCAATCCTCGCTGAAGGATTGAAGACCACGGCCTCTGAGCTTCTTCAAGGGCTTGAAGAGGAGGTCGGACGTGGCTAATAACATACCTGCCAATCTACTCGCCTTGAGAAGCAAAGAAACAATTCAAGCTGCCGTATTCCGCATTTTGGAAGATAAGAAATGGCACTGTCGCGGATGTGGCTATCCCGGAGTCGAGAGTGGCCAGTTAGCCGGAGGAGGTGGAATTCAAGGGCTTCAACGAGGAACCGGATCAAGGCCTGGTTTAGTTATCAAATCTGAATCCAGAAAGTGCCTTTCCTGCAAGAAGGGTTTGGTTCATGATCGGTGGACAGGGAGACGAAACAGGCAAACTCGACATCAAATATCACGCCTAAACTTGCAGAGAGGATTCTTAAGCATCTTAAATACACCGACGTGATAGAACAGCGAAAACGTCAATCACATGAGCTAATTATCGATCACCGATTCCCTATGGAACGCTGGGGAGCCAACGAAGAAAAAAACGATCCAGCGATGTCCGAAGATGAAATCGAACGAAAGTTTCAATTACTCAAGAAGGATTCTAGCGGTAACCACAACCTACTAAAAAGCCGCGCCTGTGAGTTATGTATAAAAAACCACAAGCGGGGAACTCCATTGGGCATTCGGTTTTACTACCAAGGTAACCAGGAATGGCCAACCACCATCCCGCAGAAAGGTAAAGGCGCAGAAAATGGATGCATTGGGTGCGGTTGGTACGATTTCACGCAGTGGCGGACGGCGCTCAATAAACGATTGGATTCCAAACACTAACCACTCTATTTTCAATTAGTTCAACATTTCACTGGAGACGATTTTGCAGACTATCCGTCACATCCGGTATACTAAAATCTATGCTTGAGACCCTGTTTCCCGAAGCCGAACTTGTCGAATCTGCCCCAAAGGCGAAACGCCCTAAAATCGGGCGTTATGAACGGTTGAAACGGGATTCGCAGGCGGACTTTGATGACGAATTCAAGGTCTTTGTTGATGTGAATGAATCGTCGGTCTCCGGCAGAACCTATCGCTTTATTGATCTTTTTTGTGGTGCTGGCGGAATCACGAAGGGTTTGTCGATGGCGGGTTTGCAACCAGTAGCTAGCGTCGAAATCAGTCCGATTGCTTCCGCCACGCATTTGCGGATTTTCCCATCATGCAAGCATTATTGTGGAGATATTAAAAATTATCATCCTGGTAAGTTGCTGAATCTGGAAGAGCAGGGCGAGATACATCTGGTCAGCGGTGGCCCTCCCTGCCAAGGGTTTTCGGTTGCGGGCAAGCGCGATCCCAATGACGAAAGAAACAAGCTCTTTCGAGAGTTTATTCGAGTTGTGGCGGAGATTCGCCCTTGGTATGTCGTGATGGAAAATGTGCCGGGAATCCTCACTATGAAGGGCGGCGCGGTGAGGTCTGCCATTATCGAGGCATTTGAAGAGATTGGCTATCCCAATATGTCGGTAACTGTGCTGGAAAGCGCGGACTACGGCGTGCCGCAGTTTCGGCCCAGAGCCATTTTTGTTGCAAATCGCTTTGGCTTGGACAATCCTTATCCAAAACCACAATTGACGCCGAATCAGTATCGCCCGATCGAATCGGCAATCTCCGATCTTCCGCCATCTACGCCAATTCCAGCTATCAATCACGAATGGATACGGCATTCAAAACAATACATGGAGAGGATTGCCAAAGTACCTCCAGGCGGTTCGCTTTATGAGACATTCTTTGATGCTTTCAAGCGGCAATATCCCGGTTTACCTTCAATGACAATCAAGGAAAATCACGGCGGCACGCATATTCATCCGCATTTGAATCGCGTGATTTCAGCACGGGAGATGGCGCGATTGCAAACGTTTCCAGATGATTTCATTTTTGAGGGAACGATGAAGAAGGCAATGTGGCAGATTGGAAATGCTGTCCCACCTCGTCTTGCACAAGTCATCGAACTCGCGCTCATTCCATACCTCAATGAAATTGCGAAAGCCCCCGCAGATTCGCAAAATCTTGAGAATGTTCGGCGACACAACAGCATTCGCCAAACTGCACTTTTTGCATAGTACCGTCGTGTTTTATTAGATGACTCCAAACGCCTGCGCTGAAGGGCACGGCGTCTCCTGGTTCCGTGATGGAGTCCGCCTTGCCAAGAAGGGAAGCAAAGCCTCTTCCTCAAACCTCGCGGCAATCTCGCTTACTTCGCCTCTCCGCCCGGCGCGTAGTAGCCCTCGCGCGTCACCACGGTCAGGCCGTCCTTGCCGGCTTTGAGCGCAATCTTGTGGAAGCCGCCTTCCTTGTCCACTACGTCCGGCGTGTAGGTCAGCAGATACTGGCTGCGCAACTCCTCGGCGATCTGTCCGTAGATCTCGTCCAGATTGTCTTTCTTCTTGGCCTCGAAGAAGCGCCCGCCGGTGCGCTGGGCAATCTTCTCCATGATCTTCTTGCCGTCCACCCCTGGCTCGCTCTGACCGCCACCGTGCCGCCCGCCGCCGCCCGGATAGCCGCCGCCTGGGTAACCTCCGCCGCCACCGGGATAGCCGCTACCTTGCCGCCCGCCGCCCGAATTGCCGTTCTGGCCGCGCTCTTCCTCAGCCTTGATGTAAATCGTGTAAACGGTGACGTTTGCCCGGTCCGCCGCGTCCACTGCGTCGTTCAGCGTCTCTTTGCTGTCACGGTCCACGCCGTCGGAGAAGACAATCAGCGCCTTCCGCCCGTTTTGCCCTTTCATCAGCTCGTCGGAAGCAAGAAAGATTGCGTCGTAAAGCTGCGTCCCGCCCCGGCTGTGACTCTGGCCGCGCCCTTGTCCGCCGCCAGAACCCCCATCGCTGTCCCCGTTATTCTCCGTACCCTGCGTTTGCGTCTGCGCGGCGCGCGTCGGACCCATCTCGTCCAGCTCATGGTGCAGCTTGTCGCGCTGGGCGGTGAAGTCCCGCAGCAGCTCGACCTCGCGGTCAAAGTGAATCAGGAAGGCCTGATCCTGGACGGAGCCGGCTTTCGGCTTCTCCGGCAGCATCGCATCGACGAAGCTGCCCGCCGCCTTGCGCTCGCTGTCCATCGCGCCCAGAACGCCGCGGCTGGTGTCCACCAGCAGACCCAGCCGGAAGGGCAGATTACTCTCCCGCGTAAAGCTCTTGATGGTCTGCGGACGACCGTCCTCGGTCAGCGTCAACTCGCTGATCTTCACACTGGCCACCGGCTCGCCCTTATGGTTGAGTACTGCCACCGGCAGCATTACATCGTGGCTTTGCGTCGTGGCAGCCTTTTTGCCGACATCAGGCGGCTGCGCCGAGCTGATAGCTGGAAATGCGGTAAAAAACAGCGCCGGAACAGCCATGAATTTGAAAGATCGAAGATTCATAGAGACTAAAGGCACACACCTTCACTCGATTAGACGCGAGTCTCGGCGGAGCGTTGCCCGCTGGCCGCCCTTCACAGGCTCACTTCCGAAAGGTACTTCCAATTGCGGCGCAGACTCTCTTCGACCGGGATGTCGTAGCCGTCCTGATCGACAAAGTATTGCCGCACGCCCAGCCGCCGCGCCTCGCCTAGCATCGCTTTCCAGTCGATAGTGCCGGAGCCAGCCTCGGTGAATTGCGAGGCCTTTGGATCGAAGGGCGAATAGGTAATGCCCGCCCCCAGCTTGTGGTCCTTGATGTGAATCAGCGCCAGCCGCTCGCGGTATGTGCGCATCAATTCGAGCGGGGTCTCGCCCGCCTCGACGGCCCAATACACGTCCAACTCCAGCTTGACCGAGGGGTCCAGCTCGCGCATCAGCACCTCAAAGCCGCGCCCGCCCTCCAGCTTCCGAAACTCGTAGTTGTGCGGATGGTAGCCGAAGTGTACCCCCGCAGCGCGCGCCTTGGCGGCTGCCTTGTTCAGATGCGCGGCGGCCTGCTTGAAGCCGTCCAGCGACTCCCACAGCGGCTGCGGAATCATCGGGCAGATCATATACTCGACGCCCAGTCCGGCGGCGTAGTCCACATGCTCTTCCAACGAGTCGTAGTCGAAGTGGCCGCTGGGCGCCTTCAGGCCGATGCCCTCGATGAGCGCCTTCAACTCCTTGGCGGGGCGCGTGTAGACCAGCGGATAAGTCTCGACCGTGGCGTAGCCGATCTCATGGATCAGGCGCAGCGTACCGGGAACCTCGTCCGGCTTGAGCCGGTCACGGACCATGTAAATCTGCACGCCAAACTCCAGCCCGGAGCGGGTGGCGGCAGCCTGCGACTTCAACGGCGCAGCCAGAGCAGCCCCGGCAGCGGCGGCGGAGAGAGCGGAAAAACGGCGGCGAGTCATCATCATGCCTCCTCGGCAAACTCACCCAAGCATAGTGGACTGCATGGAGGGATGAAAAGTGACGGTTTCCACAGGTGCAAAGATGGGGTATTCGACAGCCCGGAGCCATTATTTATCGCCGAACGCAAGAAACGCCACTCCTGTAGAGTGGCGTTTCGATCTCTCTGCGCTAGTCACTGGCCTCCCAAAATATATGTGGACAGTGGTGATTTCCACTGTGCCATCTTGCAGATGTTCCCGACCGGTATTCCCTTTTGAGGGCCGCTTCGTTGGCGGTTGCTCTTGCCGGGGTCTGCTCTTCTTCAGGCTGCCAATCTCTTCCAGCGCCTGTACATCACTGGCGCTATTCTACTAGCAATTGCGGGGCCATTTTATGCAATCTTTATTTTCAATGGCTTGTGAATATCCTCAAACGGGAAATCTATAACATTTGAGACTCTTCATGCAGAACAATCCTGATTTTCATAGAAACCCTTCCCCTATCGTTGGCATTTCGGGCAATAATGTGTCCCGCGTCCGGCCAGCACGATGCGGCGAATCGGCGTCTGGCAGCGGAGGCAGGGTTGACCGCCGCGCTGGTAGACGCAATGCTCCAGTTGGAAGAAGCCGCGCTCTCCGCCGGCATCCACATAATCGCTCACCGAAGAGCCGCCTAGCTGAATCGCGTGTTCCAAAACCACAAGCAGGGCCAGCCGCAGGCTCTCCAACTCGGCCCGCGTCAGTCGCGCACACAAGCGGCGCGGACGAATCCCAACGCGGAAGAGGCTCTCATCGGCGTAGATGTTGCCCACGCCGCTGAGCAGCTTCTGGTTGAGCAGCGCCGCCTTGATGGTCAGCCGCCGGCTGCGGAAGATCTGGGCAAACTCATCCGCCGTCACGGTCAGGGGGTCGGCTCCCGCTGCGCTGAAAGCGGCGCTCAGGCTGAGATCGCGGAAGTCCAGCCGCCCAAAGCGGCGCGGATCGACAAAGCGCAATTCGCGTCCGCTGGCCAGGCTGAGGCGCACATGAGTATGGGGCGCAACCGGAGCCTCGGCGGGGGTCACCAGTAATCGTCCGGTCATGCCCAAATGAACAATCCATTGAGCGCTTGAACTGTCCTCCCATTCTTCCAAATCAGCGCCTGGGTGTCCCACTCTCGCCATCCTGAGCGTAGTCGAAGGATCTGCGTTTCGCAATTTGCGGCCAGGGTGGGACTGCAAGATCCAGCCAGCCGCTCCCAGCTCGCAGACGATGTGCTTTCCGGTGCGATGAACGGCCAGAATCGCGCGCCCTTCCAGCCCCTTGGCCTGGCGCGCCGACGGCGTCTTGAAGAGCTTCGGGTAGCTGCCGAACCGGGCTTCGAGGATGCGGTCGCCGCGCAGGCGCAACTCGACGCCCCGGGCAATCGTCTCGACCTCTGGCAGCTCAGGCATTTGTCTATTGTATGAGGACGAGCCTTCGGGCAGGCCGCTCTATCGGCTCTCGCCAGGCGAGCGAATGCGGCTGACCTCAAAGCTGACGATCTTCCACAGCCCCTGCGCGTTCCGCACATAGACGCGCGTGTAGCGGTAGCTTCCTGAGATGTCGACCCCAGCGTGAGTGCCGCTCACCACGGCCTTGCAAGTGACCAGCGCGGTGGCGCCGTAGAAACGCACCTTGCGGTCGGACTCTGCAATCGCCGTGAAATGAGTAGCGCCGCTGCGCAGGCTGTCCAGCGTCTGCTCCTTGGATTGCAGGGCGCCGTCGGCGGTGATGGCCGTGTAATCGTCGGCCAACAGGGCGTCAAGGGCCGGAATGTCCGCCTTCAGCACGGCATTCCGCCACGCCTCTTCCAGTTGAGAGATCTCGTGATGGCTTTCATGCCGCTCGGTCCGGGGCATTCCATTGTGCTGGAGCGCGGCGCAGGGGGCGAGCGCCAGCGCCGCAAGGACGGGAATCAGCGCCAGGGCGTATGGCCTACGGCTGTGGAGGGGCTGGAAGGATTTGATCTGGACTGCGAGCATGATCGTAACGGATGTTAGCCCCGCGAGCCCGCGCCGGTCAATCAAATTCGGAGATACTCATTTTTTGCGTGGTTATCTGGGCCAACCTCCCATTTGGCTTACAAAAAGCGAAATGCTGACTTTTCAGGCTCAGGCGCAACTGCCGCCCCATAGCCTCAGCAGCCTGCGCCTCCTGATTAGAAATTGTTACAGCCCCCTATGCCGATACCTTGTCCGCCTTATGCCACAGTTTTTCCATCTGCTCCAGCGTGCGGCCTTTGGTCTCCGGCACAAATCTCCACATGAACAACGCGGCCAGAACGCTCATCCCGCCGTAGATCCAATAGGCGAAGCCATGCTTGAAATGCTCCACCAGATAGGGGTTTTCATCCAGGATGGGGAAGGTCCAGCTCACCAGATAATTGGCGATCCACTGCGCCGCCACGGCGATGGCCATGGCCTTGCCGCGAATCTGATTGGGAAAGATCTCGCTCAGCAGCACCCAGGTGACCGGACCCCATGAAACCGCAAAGCCGGCTGTGTAAACCAGCATGGCCACGAGAGCAACCATGCCCTTGCCGCCCAGCCAGAAGTCCGCGCCCAGCGTAATCATGGCCACCGCCATCACCAGCGCGCCAATGATCTGCAGCGGCTTGCGCCCGAAGTGGTCCACGCTCAGAACGGCAACCACGGTGAAGATAAGGTTGACCGCGCCCACAATGATGGTTTGCATCAGCGAGGCATTGGTGCTCATGCCCATGCCTTTGAAGATGTCGGTTGCATAGTAGAGCACCACGTTGATGCCGACAAATTGCTGGAAGACCGACAGCGTGATGCCGATGAAGATCAGCATCGCGCCGAAGGAAAGCAGTTCGCCTGAGTGGTGCTCGCTGAGCGAGGCGCGAATCTCGGAGAGTTCTTTTTCCTGTTCTTCCGGCGTCACCAACTTGGCCAGCACGGCGCGCGCGCCGCTCTCATCGCCCTTCAGCATCAGGAAGCGCGGGGTCTCCGGCACCAGAAACAGCAGCAGCAGGAAGAGCGCGGCGGGAATGACGCCGGACAGAAACATATAGCGCCAGCCGATGGAATTGAGCCATGCGTCGCCGCTGCCCGTCTTGGAGATTCCGAAGTTGACAAAGTAGATCACCAGCATGCCGAAGATGATGGCGAACTGGTTCCAGGCCACCAGATTTCCGCGCACCTTGGGCGGCGCAATCTCGGCGATATACATGGGCGAGAGCATGGAAGCCAAGCCCACGCCAATGCCGCCCAGAATGCGGTAAAAAACGAAGAAATACATATAGCCGGGTCCGCCGTGGCCGATGGGAGCAAAGGGAAACTCCGGCGCGGCCGCGCCCAGCGCGGAGAGCAGGAAAAGCACGGCGGCGATCACCAATCCGCGCTTGCGGCCGATGTGGGTGCTTACCCAGCCGCCCGCCAGCCCGCCGATGATGCAGCCGATCAGCGCGCTGGAGACCACAAAGCCGAGCAGCGAGTTGGCGGCGTTGGCCTGCGCGGCGTTGTGCAGATCAGTAAACCGCGGATCGATGAAATAGGCTTTCAAGCTGCCCACCGCGCCGTTGATGACGGCTGTGTCATAACCAAAAAGCAATCCCCCCAGCGTGGCGATGAGGGTCAGCAAAATAACGTACGGATTCAAGCGTGACATAGGGTTCCTAAAAGTTGCGTGTGGACTGAAGTTGAGATTTGCAGATCGTTCTTCATGCGCAACTGCGAGGAAATGAAGACCCTTCTCCCGCAACGGCAGGCTGTGGAGAGGTTTTCCTCGCTTCGACCATGAAGGCAGCGTCGGCGGCCAGTGCTCCTGAGATCAAATCAATTCCGCATCCGTTTCACGGCTTAAATTGGACCGCCCGCGTTCAGATTGCTCAAATACGGATTATTGCAATCATAGATCATCTTCGCCGCTGGCCGCCGGAGCCGGGCTTGCCAGGCTGCGGAAAACTCGATAACTCGCAAATCCCGCGAAGCAGGGGCTATTGATTCGGCCCAGAAGACTTCCGTGTCCCATCCTTTCCGCGCACTTTGCGGAAAGGGTGGGACACCACGAAGCGGTCTGGTTCATGAATTGGGCGCCCCACCCTCGCCGTTTTGAGCGAAACCGAAAAATCTGGGTTTCGCTGTTTTGCGGCTAGGGTGGGAACCTCCAAGGATCGCCGGGTGTCCCCGGTGTTGAACTACTTCTTGGTGAATGCGGTGAATGTGTAATCGTTGTACGTCCAGATCCCATTGAAATCAGTCAGGAGCCGCGCATAAATCTTCTTGCCGTTCACCGGCAGGTTGGTGGCCGTGAGTGTGAGTGTGCCGGCGGTTGTGTTTTTGCTATACAGATTGGCCGAACCCGCTTCCGTGCTTCCCAGCCAAAGGGTATAGCTGGTGGCCCCGGTGGCGGACGCCCAGGTGAAGGTCTGGCTGGAACCAGTCAGCGTCGCGCCCTGCTTGGGAGAGCTCAGCGTCGCGGCTTTGCCAACCACTTGGCTCACCGTGTTCGATTGGCTGCCGGCAAAGTTCGCGTCGCCGCTGTAAACCGCTGAAATCAAGTCCGTGCCCGCCGGCAAGGTCGTGGTCGCCAAAACAGCCTTGCCGCCACTCAGCGAGACGATTCCCAGACTTTTGCTTCCATTGCTGAACGTCACCGTGCCAGTGGCCGTTCCTCCATTCTGCCCCTTGACGGTAGCCGTCAGTTTCACGGACTGTCCGACAATGGAGGGATTCACCGACGAAGTCAGTGCTGCCGTTGTCGCGGCTTTGTTGACCACGATGGAACGCTTCACGGCGGTGGCCGCGTTATAGTCGGCGTTGCCTGCCTGATTGGCAGCCACGATGACCATGCCCGCGCCGGTGATGGTCAGCGTGCTGCCGCTCACCTTACCTGGGCCAGAGACCACGCTGAATACGACCGTCAGCTTCGAACTGGCCGTTGCCGCCAGCGTGATCGGCTTTACGCCGTAGGTGACTGGCGAGGCAGGCGCGGTGAAGGTGATGGTCTGCGCCGCCTTTTTGACGGTGATAGTCAACTGCTTCTGCGCCGCGGCGGCGTATGTGGAGTTACCCGCCTGGTTCGCGTCCACGATGATCGTGCCCGCGCTCTTTACCTTCAATGTGCTGCCAGTGATGGAGCCCGCGCCGGTCGTGGATTTTGCGTCAACGGTGAAAATGATCGCGTTGCCCGATTTGCCGCCGGTTGCGGCCAGCGTGATGGCAGTAACCGGATAGGTGTAAGCCGTTGTGGTGGGCTTGGTGAAGGCGATGGTCTGCGCCGCCTTTTTGACCGTGATGGTCAGTTGCACCTGCTTCGCGGCCGCGTATGTGGAGTTACCCGCCTGGTTGGCGTCGATAATGAACGTGCCTGCACTCGTAATTGTTAGCACGCCTTTGGTGCTGTTGAAGCTGCCCGTACCGGTGGATTTGCTGTCAAGCGTGAGTGCAACGGCAAGTTTGGAGGTTGAAGTTGCCGACACGGTGAGCGGTCCGGCGGGGTAAGTGTAGGTGGTGACCTTGGGCGCCGTGAAGCTGATCGTCTGCGCCGTCTTGGCCGATGCCTTCGCAGTGCCGGAGAGATTGACTGTAAAGGTCGCGGAATTCAACGCCGTCAATTTGAGGGTGGTGGAGGTGGACACCGCGCCGGAATCCTTGGCCGAAGGATCGAACTGCGCCGTCAGCGCGCACCACTCGCCTACCGGGCCGGTGGAACCGCCCGTGCATCCGTCTCCCGATGGTGTAGCCAGCGTGAAGTCGGTCACGCTCAAAGGAACGAAGAACGGAGTTCCAGAAGTGAGAGCCACATTGCCCGCGTTCTCCGCATAAATGGTCGCCGTGGCGCTTTGATCGCCATCGGTGACCGTGCCGAAGTTGACCGACGCGCTGTTGCGCTGGTACACATCAACGGCCTTGCTCTTGCCGTTCGCGACGTAAAGATTGCCGGACGGGTCCAGAGCCAGCCCTTGGCCGGAACCGGCGGTCTTCTCGATGGTGATTGCCGAAGCAACCGTCAGTACGCCGCTCTTATTCGGGATGCGCACGATGTTGCCCGTATCCTGGTCGGAGACGATCACACTGCCCGAGGCATCCACGGCAACGCCGTTCGGATTCGCCGCGCCGGGGATCGACGAAAGCACAGTCCAAATGTCGCCTGCGATTAAAAGCACACCTTCACTGCTCGCAACATAGACATTCTCTGAGTCATCCACGGCAATCTGTGATTCATCGCCCAATGCCGTAGCAAGAACTCCGGTTGAACCGGTGAAGATGTTATAGGTAACAATCTGGCAGCCATGATTGCCGTCCAGGATGTACAGCAACCCACTTCCGGAGAAAGCCAGGCTGACCGGTTTGGCAAGCGCCGCGCCGCCAAACATCACGCTCGATGAGATAAGCGTGGACTGTGTGCCCGCCGTGAAGCCGCCTTTGGTGCCGGAATTGGCGATCTCGTAAATCTCGACCGTGCCGATGTCAGAAATAAACAGATTGCCGTTAGCATCCAGTGCCAAGCCTGTCGGCTCGCTGAAGCCCGTGCCTATCGAAACCGGAGATGTGCTTCCGGCTGCAATCTCGAAGACCTTCTTGGCACTCGGATCGGCCACAAAAACGTCGCCCGCCGCATCGACTGCGACAGAAGCAGGCGCAACGAAGGAAGCGGAGGTAAAGGAGGCGGTGGTGGCCGGATCAAGCGTTACAATCACGCCCTGGCCAACGCCGTACGCAATTGCCTTCCCGCTCACCGAGTTGGTCGTGTCGTCTGCTATCAGTTCCGCGCTACGCCCGCCGGCCGTGGTCGGGTTAAAGGTAACTGTAATCGGAAAATACGAGCCGGTTATCGTGGTTTGGCAAGTGGAAGTGGCCTTACCGGTTGGACCCGGTACGGAGCCGGTAAACTCGCTGCTGCTGGCACCTTCCTCTCTGGCAGTAAAGGTAATGGTGGGATTTGCCTTGGCGCAGGTAACGCCGTTCTCCACCACCGAGACATTGGAGGCCGTTGTCGCTTTCCCGCTGACTGTGGCCGCAGGTGCTTCGATGTTATTGACCGTGATTTTGGCTACGCCGAAGGCGCCTTTATCGAACGCGGAGTTCCAGACAACCGCATAGACATTGCCCTTGGTGTCGATGGTCAATTGAGGAGCAGACATCCCGCTGATCGCATATTCTTTCGCCGAATCCCCGTCCGGAAGCACATAGATGCCCGAACCGGAGTATGCGACGTACAGATTGCCCGTGGCATCCGAGGCAACATCCGAGATGTAATCCGCGGAATTGGTGTCGGTGAGCAGTTTTGTCGGAGTAGCAGCATAGGCTCCCGCCGTATACGGCAGTTCCCACACATTGGAAATGAAATTATTTGGCGTGGTGGTGACGGTCTCGTTGAAGTTGTCGCTGATGTAAAGGTTGTTGTTCGCATCCACCGATAAGCCGGCGATGTTCATCGAGGCGCCTTTTGTCTCCGTAAACAAAACCGTCGGGCTGCCTTTGGCATATTCGCACGCCAGATTGCACTCCATAACCAAGTTCGGACTGTTCGTGATCCCTACGAACAAATCGCCCGCTGCGTCCACGGCGAGCGCCCATGTGCCGAACCACCAGCTGTCCCCCGAAAACGTCAGGTTATTGATCGTGCAGGCCGCCGTGTCCGTCCCGGTGCAACCACCGGCGGGCGAGTTGGTGAACGTCGCGTAGGCACCGTTGACATAGGGCAGCTTAATGATCGTCGGCCCATAGAGTTCGGCGATATATGCATTGTTCTGGGCATCGATGGCGATCGGCCCGATATTGCCCCAACTTCCCAGCGTCGTCGCGGCGCCCGTTTTGCTGTTGATCAGGTAGAGTGTATTGCCCCACTCGTTGCCCACGACGATATCGCCGTTTTGGTTGACAGCAAAGCTGCCTCCCCTTCCCGTGCCGCCGCCGCCGGCGTCAATCGGGGCGAGGTAGTTAATCTGGCTCACCACAATCTGCGGTGCCGTTGATGCCGCGCCGACCGTAGCCGCGCATAGGCAAAAAATCGTTACGCACAGCAGAGCAACCCAAACCCTCGCTGAGCGCGACCGTTTTGAACTCTCCGACATCTTCAAAATTCTCTCCATCACAACTCCTCCGTTGACTGATTCTGTTGATTGGGGGACAGCATCTTCCGTGCATCCCTAAGTTTCCTGGATAGCATTGAGAGGAAAACATCTGGTGGCCGTCTATTTTCAAGACGAATCAGGGCAAGCCTCTGAGACGCATAAAAGGTAACTCACGCGAGATGCTCCGGTCAAGAGCCATTTTTACGATTACTTAATCGTTTTCTGCCTGCTGAACGAACGGGCTGCGCGGCCCCCAGTTTGCCCCCCCCCATCCGCTTGCAAATAAAGGATGCGCCCTGCCACACTTGAAGTGTGGCGGGTGGTTCACATCTCAATCTGTCAACAAGATTGGGTATCCCAGGTCCGGATCTTCAGACCTGGGGGACAACCAGGCGAAGCGGTTGCGCGCGGGCGGCACAGATTCAGCTCATATCTCCAGAATCACCGGCATAATCATGGGGCGGCGACCGGTGGTTTTCTGGATCAGGCGCTTGAGGTCGGCGCGAACCTTTTCCTTGACCATGCCGTAGTCGGCTCTCTGCTCGGTGTTGAGGCTGTCGAGAGTTTTGATCACCAACTCACGGGCTTGCTCGGTGATGTCCGCGCCGCCAAAGCCGCGCATGACCACCTCAGGCTGCTGCTCCACCTTGCCGGTACGCTTGTTGATGGCCAAAACCACCAGCACCACGCCGTCTTCGGAGAGAATGCGGCGGTCGCGCAGAACCAGTTCCTCGACCACGTCGGTGTTGGAGCCGGAGTCGATGAGGATTCGGCCGGTGGTGACTTTGTCCTTCTTGCGGGCGTCGTTCTTGCTCAGTTCCAGCACGTCGCCGTCTTCGATGACGATGGTGTGCTCGACGGCGCCGGTCTCCATGGCCAACTGGGCGTGCTTGCGCAGGTTGCCGTAGTTGCCGTGGACGGGGATGAAGAACTTGGGGCGGACCAGGTTGATGAGCAGGCGCAGTTCATCCTGCGAGCCGTGGCCGCTGACGTGGATCAGGCCGTTGTTGCCGTTGTCGTAGATGACGTTGGCTTCGCGGCGATAAAGATGGTCGATGACGCGGAAGATCGCCTTCTCGTTGCCGGGAATGATGCGCGAACTGAGGACGACGGTGTCGCCGGCGTCGATGTGGACGTGTTTGTGATTGTCCACGGCGGCGCGGCTGAGGGCGCTCATCGGCTCGCCCTGGGTGCCGCTGATCAGGATCATCAACTGCTCCGGCGGGTAGTCGCGCATCTGGCTGGGATTGATGATGAGTCCCTGCGGAACCTCGATGTAGCCCAGATCTTGCGCGATCTCTGCACTGTCCATCATCGAGCGCCCAACCAGCGCCACCTTCCGGCCGTGTGCGCGGGCCAGATCGAGAGCGATGCGGATGCGGAAGACCGACGACGAGAAGCAACTGAAGAAGAGCTTCTTTTTGGTGCGCGAGACGATCTCGTCCAGGCGCGGGATGACGGCTGACTCGCTGGGCGTGTAGCCGGAGCGGTCCACGTTGGTCGAGTCCTGCAGCAGGGCCAGCACGCCGCGCTTGCCGTACTCGGCAAATGTATGCAGATCGAAGGACTTGCCGTCCAGCGGGGCGAGGTCGATCTTGAAGTCGCCGGTGTGGATGACGACGCCGACCGGGGTGTCGATGGCCAGCGAGACAGCGTCCACAATCGAGTGGGTCACGTGAATCGGCTCGATGGTGAAGGGGCCGATGGTGAATTTTTCCTTGGGGACGATCTCCACCAGCTCGGTCTCGTCCAGCAGGCCATTTTCTTCCAGGATGCCCTCGACGTAAGCCAGCGTAAACTCGGTGGCGTAGACGGGCACCTTGATTTCGCTCAAGATCCAAGGCAGGCCGCCAATATGGTCCATGTGCCCGTGGGTAAGGACGATGGCGCGGACATGCGCTTTGTTTTCAATCAGGTATGTGATGTCCGGAACCACCACATCCACGCCCAGCAACTCCGACTCCGGGAACATCAGCCCGGCGTCGATCACGATAATGTCGTCTTCCCAGCGCAGGGCGAGGCAGTTCATGCCGAACTCGCCGAGACCGCCCAGGGGAATGATTTTCAGCTTTTTTGTTTGCATCTGTCAGATTCGATGCTAACACCGATGGGCGTGGAGTGCTTTCCAGCGAGAGTCCGAGCGGGCCTGCGGGAGGGCCGGATTGAGCCTGCTTTCCCGATTTGAGGCGACAAAAATCAACCGCCATTCAAGCCGGCTTTGTTCTTGAGTTTCACAACGGCTTTCAAGTTTTGAAGAGCCTGCCCTGCGATGTTTTTTCTCGGCGCGCACGGCGTTGCCTTTGGGCTGCAAGAGAAGTTCGCGCGATGGAAGGCGGGCGACCGCGATGCTTTCATCGATCCGGAGAGCTACAAAAGCTCTGTCGCCGACCACGAGCGGACCTTCGAGGCGGAGTTGAAACGGCAGAAGGCGGAAAGGCCATAACGGCGGCTTCCACAGAACCAGCCGCTTTCCGGACGAGTAAAATCAAAATGAAACCTGCCTCATTTCCGGCGCTGGAGGCCCTTTGCTTTACTGGTTGCTTTACGAAAAGCTCTTTCCGTTCTTTCACCCTTTTCGCGTCTTCCGCTATCTGACCTTCCGCACCGCCTTCGCCACCGGCACGGCGCTGCTGATTGCGCTCTTCATCGGCCCCTGGGTGATCCAGAAGCTGCGCGAGTTTCAGATCGGCCAGTACGTCCGCGACGACGGCCCGCAGTCGCATCTGAAAAAATCCGGCACACCGACCATGGGCGGCGTTCTGATCGCCATCGCCATTCTGCTGCCCACTGTATTATGGAGCGATCCGGCCAATCCCTACGTCTGGATCACCGTCTTTTCCACGCTGGCCTTCGGGGCCATCGGCTTTGCCGACGACTACATCAAAGTCGTCCAGAAGCGCAGCCTCGGCCTCACGGCGCGCGCCAAGCTGCTCTATCAAGGACTCGCCGGTGCCAGCGTCGCCGGGGTGCTGGTGATGATGGCGCAGTTCAAGCTCTTCTCCACGCAACTGACCGTGCCCTTCATCAAGACCTGGCGTCCTGACCTGCAATGGCACTGGCTGGGCGGGATCCCTCACCTGGGCTTCCTGGCCTTTCTGCCCTTCGTCATCTGGGTCATCTTGATCCTGGTTGGCGCAACCAACGCCGTCAACCTCACCGACGGCCTGGACGGCCTCGCCATCGGCTGCACCATCGTCGCCGCCGGCGCTCTGACTGTGCTCACCTACGTCAGCGGCCACGTGGTCTTTGCCGACTACCTGGAGCTCCAGCGTATGCCGGGAGTCAGCGAACTGACCGTCTTCTGCGGTTCCATGGTCGGTGCCTCCATCGGCTTTCTCTGGTACAACGCACATCCGGCCGAGATTTTCATGGGTGACGTCGGTTCGCTGGCCTTGGGCGGAGCCATCGCCACGGTGGCCATCATCATCCGCCAGGAGCTGCTGCTGCCCTTCATTGGCGGCATCTTTGTGCTGGAGGCGCTCTCGGTGATCTTGCAAGTGGGCAGCTACAAACTGCGCAACAAGAAGCGAATCTTCAAGATGGCCCCGCTGCACCACCACTTCGAGCAGCTAGGCTGGCATGAATCCAAGGTCATAGTCCGCTTCTGGATCGGCGCCCTGGTGTTTGCATTGTTTGCACTCACCACGCTTAAATTGCGCTAAACCGGCTGCATTCGGCGCACAATAGAGGTAGTCGCAACAAAGTTGAAGCCGCCGCAACAACGCAACAAGAAGCCGCCGAAACAATCGGATAGATGAATACATCGTCGCATTTTTAGATGAATTCATCGTTTAATTTTCTCCCGTAGGGAGAATCGATAATAGCCCAGGGTGGAGCGCAGCGGAACCCTGGGTCAGAGTCCAACAAAAGCCTCCCGTCCCGTAGGGACGGTGCGATTTCCACCTGCATAGCGTTTTTATCGCTTTCTTTCAAAATGATTTTTTGAGGTTGTTCGTATGCTGGATCTGAAAAACAAAAAAGTTCTCGTCGTCGGCCTGGGAAAATCCGGTCTGGCCGCCGCCCTCTTTCTGCGCCGCCGCGGCGCGCAGGTGACCGTCTCCGATGTGCGCTCGGCCGAGCAGTTGGCCAAAGAGATTCCCGCGCTTATCGAAGCCGGCATCATGGTCGAGGCTGGCGGTCACGGCCTGCTCACCTTCCGCCGTCAGGATCTGATCGTCGTCAGCCCCGGCGTGCCTCTCGATACCCCCGAACTGGTGCAGGCAAAGAACTTGGGCCTCCCCGTCATCGGTGAACTGGAGCTGGCCGCGCGCTTCCTCAAAGGCAAAATGCTGGCCGTCACCGGCTCCAACGGCAAAACCACCACCACCACACTGCTGGGCGAAATCCTGACGGCGGGAGGCCTGCAAACACTGGTCGGCGGCAACATCGGCCTGCCGGTCGTCGAACTGATCGACCCCAGCACCGACGATAACTGGTCGGTCCTCGAAGTCTCCAGCTTCCAGCTAGAAACGACCGTCGAGTTCCATCCGGCCATCGCCGTGATTCTCAACATTACGCCCGATCACCTGGACCGGCACGGCAGCATGGAAAATTATTGCGCGGCCAAAGAGCGCATCTTTGCACGGCAGACCGCCGAGGACTTCCTGGTGCTGAACGCCGACAACCCTCCTTGCGAGGAGGCTGCAAAGCGTACCCAAGCTAGCGTCTATTGGTTCTCGGTCGAGCATGGGGTGGCCCAGGGTGCGTGGCTGGACTCTGGCGCGGTGGTCTATCGCGCCGCCCCGGATGCGGAGACCGAGTGGATCATGCCGCTGAGCGGAATCACTCTCAAAGGCACGCATAACATCGAGAATGTGCTGGCAGCGGTGGTCGCCGCGCGGCTGGCTGGCGTTCCGGCCGAGGCCATCCGCAGCGCCGTCGAGGGCTTCCAGGCCGTCGAGCATCGCCTCGAATTCGTCGCCACCCGCAACGGCGTTCAGTATTACAACGACTCCAAGGCCACCAACGTGGACGCCACCGCCAAGGCCGTCGCCGCCTTCTCCGGCGGCATTCATCTGATCCTCGGCGGCAAGGACAAAGGCTCCGACTACACCCTGCTCTCCGATCTGCTGCGCGAGCGCGTGGCAGCCGTCTACACCATCGGCGCGGCGGCGGCCAAAATCGAATCGCATCTGCGCGGCGTCGTCTCCCTGCATTCCTGCTTGACGCTGGACAAGGCCATCAACGCCGCCACCGATGCCGCGCGTCCCGGCGATGTGGTCCTGCTCGCCCCCGCCTGCTCCAGCTTCGATCAATTCGAAAACTACGAGCAGCGCGGACGCGTCTTCAAGCAACTGGTCAAGGAATTGAGGGACTAAGGCTGGATTGTAGCGCCGGTCTCCAGACCGGCTGTAGCGCGGACGTCCTCGTCCGCGCCTGTTCAGTCGGATTTACCAAATCACGCGGTCTAAACATGAGGGGCTGAAAACCATGGCAATGCGCGCCGGCGTCGATAAATGGCTCTTCTTCACCACGGTGCTGCTCGTCGTGACGGGCTTGGCGATGGTCTTCTCCGCCTCGGCCGTCATCGCCCAGGAGAACCATCACTTCTTCTTCACCATGGCCGGCAAGCAGGTCGGCTGGGCCGTCCTTGGCCTCGCGGTCATGCTGCTCCTCTCCTTTATCGACTACAACCTCTATAAATCCCCAATCTTCGTTTACGCGGCGCTGGCGGTCACCATGTTATTGCTGGCGCTGGCCTTGGTCCTGCCCGCCATCAAAAACACCCACCGCTGGATCAGCATCGGTGGCTTTTTCACCTTCCAGCCTGCGGAGATCGCCAAGCCCGTCCTCGTTCTCTTTCTCGCCTGGTTCCTCTCCACGCGCCTCGACAAAATGCACGAGGGCAAAAAGACGCTGCTCCGCGCCGCTCTGATTCCGCTGGTCTTTTGTGCGCTGATCGTCCGCCAGCCCGATCTGGGCACCGCGCTGGTTCTGGCCGGCGTCACCGGCCTCATGCTTTTTCTGGCCGGAATGCCGTGGAAGTATCTCCTCGTCGGCATCTGCGTAGTGCTGCTGGTGCTTTTGCCGCTGCTCATCTTCGTTCCCTGGCGCTTGGCGCGGATGGTGGTCTTTCTCCATCCCAACTGCGACGCCAAGAATCTCAGCGGCCCCGCCTACCACGTCTGCCAGTCGCTGATCGCCGTCGGCGCGGGCGGCATCGCCGGCCACGGCTTCATGAACGGCCAGCAAAAGCTCTTCTTCCTCCCCGAAGCCTCCACCGACTTCATCTTCGCCAACATCGCCGAAGAGATGGGCCTGATCGGCTCGCTCATCATCCTGGCGCTCTTTGTGGTCTTCGCCTATCGCGGCCTGCGCACCGCCTTCCGCTCGCTGGACCCCTTCGCCCGTCTGGCCGCCTTCGGTATCACCATGACCATCCTGCTGCAAGCCTTCTTCAACATCAGCGTAGTCCTCGCCCTCCTGCCCACCAAAGGCATCCCCCTCCCGCTGATCTCGTCAGGAGGAACGTCAGTCTTCTTCACCCTGGCCAGCATTGGCGTGCTGCTGAACATTTCGCGCAAGGCGGACTAGGAAAGAGCGGATGATGGGCTTGTTTCTGCATCGTCGTCCAACTGAATTGAACATCAAGGAAATGACATTAAGCGCGAAGAACTGAAGTCAACAATCTAACAATCCGCATCACTAAACATAAGGCGATTTTCGGGAATTAATTTTTTTTGTAAGCACATCCATTGCTGTCCAAAACAGCTGTTAGCTCTATCCGGCCTAACGGATACGGTAGGCGGCTGATCCCTATTACTCTGGAGTAGGTGCCTGATAGGACCACATTCAGAGAAAAGAGGATCAGCCATGATTC
>Ga0224559_1000189_pt1 | contig 42068 bp, 30 predicted proteins | sample 714S33034metaG_FD_180676 | JGI IMG/M metagenome (GOLD analysis project Ga0224559, IMG submission 180676) | Peat soil microbial communities from Stordalen Mire, Sweden - 717 S3 30-34 | ecosystem: Environmental > Terrestrial > Soil > Wetlands > Peat | place: Sweden: Norrbotten County, Stordalen... | reverse complement strand
TCGGAACAACAACAAGCTATGAAGCAAGTTTATCCACTTGATAAAAATCCTTGAAATTGCTTGTTGCAGCAATTAGAGTTAATGAATCGATTTTTCCAATCCTAAGACAGACATTAAAATTTCGATCTCACTCTTATGCTTTCCATAAGAATAATTGAAAATTTCTTTATCCAAAGTTTCAATTTCATCGCTAAGGTATTTTATAAAATTCAGACATTTTTGAAACCTAACTACGGATCAGCTTATAATTCCTGTCTATTGTGATATGAGTTTATATCCAAAATGTAACTTACCGCCCTTTTTTGTCCAGGTTCCATCTCTGATTCTCCCTATTTTTGCTTTATTTTCTCGAGGTTTATACCCTTTTGCATGTCCAGAATCTTAATAAAAAAAAATAGAGTCCTGAATCAGTTCCTTTTTTATTTTCAAACCACGGCAATCAATTTGGCTTTGAAACTGCCCCCATATTTCTTCTTTGCAGTTATCAATTATTTTTTTTCAGAATTACCAGACTGTGATAATGTGCGTTATGTATTCAGGAAAACCAAGAAATTTCTTTAAACAATTCGATCAATACTTTGTTTCTCAAGTTCAAAGTCAAAGATCATCACATTACTGCAAAATAAGCATTTTAAAAATAATAATTACTTCAGCTTTAGATCTGCCTCATTAAATAGTTTTATTTAAATAAATGAACTCAAAAACGATATGAAAAGGTTCCCAATTAATTAAAGAATCAATTTAGTAAGTTTATCTACAACTGACTGAAGAAGTTTGTATTTTTCTTTAAGAGCAAAATTAGTAAAATTTTTCATGAGGAAAAATTAATTTAAGAGATTGAAACTCTCCAATGTTCAAATGTATGCATGTTTATCGAAATTCTCTAATTATTTATTGCCATCGAAATGATCTGTCCTATGTACCTGAATTTTGTATTTCTCAGCAACTTCCTGGAAAGTATCTACCATATAGTGAACTTTCTCCCAGGAAAGGCCATATGTATTCAATTTCCACATGCGTGTAGCCCCAGCAAATTCTCCGACGATGCCCTTGCTTGAGAGTTCGTCTGAAAGGAAGAAACCTTTGCGTTTATGGCCATGTGCTACGATATCGAAGTTACCACTGGTGTCTATTTTTGACAGGGTATGCTTGCGTGGGTACTCCGATAAAACCCTACTTCCTTCTATGGCAAGCAAACCATCGATCAGATAGTTTGACTTCTTTACTTCTTCTTCCCAATTATGTACTCTCTCCCTTACAGTAGGAAAAGAAGCCATCATACCTATCAATGTCGAACCCATTAGTGTGCATCCAAGCATCTCGACTTCTTTGACTCCAAACTTACGTTTTGTGACATCACCAACCATCTGCGTAGTGCGAAATATTTTAGGAGCCCATTCATTGGTTGTTGCCAGCACTCCCGATGGTGCAGGTGATGCCATGCTTTTGTGGCCAGAGCCTACGACAAAATCTGCACCAATATCCTTTCCATCCACTGGCATGATCCCAACAGTGTACGCACCATTGTATAGGAAAGGAATATCGTACTGATGTGCAACTTTTGCTATGTCTTTTACATCATGTTCATTGGCATACTGGTAATCAAAGTGATCAATTATCACCAGTACAGGCAGTTTGCCTGTTTCCCGTTTAACTGCCTCGATTTTCTCAGCAGTAAGATCTGCAGTTACAATATTATGCTCGTTTACAGGTATTTCCTTAACTATCCCTCCGGCCGCTTCTACTGCCAAAAATTCTGTGTAGTGAGCTAAAGCTGAAACTATGACAGAATCATTTTTATTGACAATAGTAGATGCCACTGCCTGAAAACCGCGCCTTGCTCCAGGAACTACACGCGCAACATCCATGTTAAGGAAACTAGCGAGTTGTTCATGGAATGGGCCAATCGGAGGACTTCTGATTTTGTCTAGCCTAAAGGGCTTGCTACAGGCATCACAGACTGAATATCCATCGCCATATGCTATGAGTGCTTTTCGTGCTTCTGAGGTAAGCCTTCCAGCTGCCTGAATTGGTTGTATGTTGATGTACATTTCTTCTCTGGATCGAATGTTAATATTATCAGCTATCTTCCTAACTTGCGGAGTTCCAGTACAGTTTTCGATATCATCCAAAATTTTTCTTACTTTGTTTATACCTTCCTTAATAGAGTGTTCTTCTTCCGGACTAGTGACATTTGGAAGTGATTGTCTAAAGATCTCTCGAACATCTTCAAGGGCAAAAAGAGCCTCAAACGTCTTTTGAATTCTTATATCCATGAAATTACCTCAAAACTTAGACACGGAATATAACCGAAGTGAAATGGGTATGCAGTCCATTGAGTAGTTTTTCCGCCATCTAAACATTCATTCTCTACATTCATTTATAATTTTGAGCCATTTATTTGTACACATATATTCTGTAAAATACACAATTTTAGCATCTATTTGTCGATTTGTTCAATGTATATCAATGAAAGTGGCGTTAGTTTTTGGTTATTGCCATATTGAGAAAAGGCTGGCATTTTGTGTACTTTTACAAGAAGTGAATTTTCTCAGTAATTTTGTATTTAATTGTCCAGACTATACCTTCATCTCCGTGAATTCGATCACCATACTCAGTGATTTAAGTCTCTACCACGTGAGTAGAGTAATATAAGTGATTGAATCATATGCTAATTGGTAACACATAATTCACATTAGTGATTTTAGGATTTGCTATTGAAGCATACTTATATTTGAACCTTCTTTTTAGAGCAAATATCGCCCTCACATATTTTTTTATATCCGTAAAAAAATTTCAAGCCCTAAAATGAAATGGAATAACGTGAAATGGATATTCTGTCCATTGCATAGCCTCTCTGCCATCCCGCAAATAATTTATTTATAATTATGAACAGAGACCATATTATGATGTCGATAGTATTATTAATTTATTTTATAAGAAAAAAGGAGTCTCAAATCCATATAATTTGATATCGATTAGTTCAAATAACTACTGAGGATTCCGATTTATCTCCAATTTTTTCTTCGAGGGAATCCTGTCCAAATCTTTCTCGCTAATTTTTGTATTTAACCCGATTTTTTCTTTTCGGATTCATTATTCTTTTATTTTAAAGATAGCTTCTGCTACCCTCAAAATACTTCTTTTATTTTCAATTTATTCAACTGATAGAGATTATAACAAAAATCTATAAATAACACCTTCATATTAACTCCATGAACAAAGTGACAAGAACCTTCCCTGCTTTGAATATCTTTTTAGTTACTGCATAAACTCATCTTTCTGGAACTCTTTTTGTGCTAATACTCTTGTTTCTTAATATCTCCCTTATTTCCAGAGGATATTCTTTTATCGCTTTTTTATTGTTGCATTATAACCTTTTGATTTTGCGTCCGCAGTGCGTAAATCATATCTATAGAAGCTATAGTAATAATTATTCTTTATCTATAACTCAAAATGTAAGAGATCAAGACTAAACAAAACGTTTTCGGAATAAAAAACACATATCATGTAAAATTCTGAGATTTTAAAGCCGTGTAGCGAATTTACTGAAAATTCAAAGTTAAATTTCGGCATACTTTATGTAATTAAATTCTTCCGATATGTTATTTACCGTTCTCATAAATTGTTGAGTATTTGTTACCCTAAGCAAAATCGGCACACGAGATTTTTCTATATCTCTGGCGATCTTAAAAAGTTACCATTAATTTCACTAATAATTGAAAGCAATCAATCAAAAAAATAAAAAATAATAAAAAATCTAAACATTCAGTACATCCTGAAATTCGAGAGAAAATTTCCAAACAGAAAAATATGCAACATTTGTAGCACAGTAATGAAGCCTAACGTGTTTCATGATCAATTTTCCCAAACTTAGTTAAATTCTTAAATATTCAGCAAAATTTGAAATTTACTTTTTCCATACAATTTGACGAAGATATGGAAATTTCACATACATAAATGGGGTAATAATATAATCAAAAAGGATATAATAACCATAATAAATCTAAGAGAATAAACTCAAAATTAAAAACCAAAAAAAAAATATAAATGGCAGCCGATTCAAAAATACTGCAATATTTCAGTTTTTTCCGGTTTCCCGATTAAGGTGATATTATCGTTCCCATTATTCAAGTTGCACTTGATCTCCTAGAATTGGACCGCTCGATAGAGATTGCAAGAGATGCGATCGTAGGTGGTGTGGATTGGATCGAAATAGGAACTCCACTGATAAAAAGCGAGGGTATGGATGCAATCCGCAAAATGAGAAAAGCTTTCCCTAACCGAACGATCCTGGCAGATATGAAGACCATAGATACAGGTGCAATTGAAGTCGAGATGGCAGCAAAAGCAGGGGCAGATGTAGTTATTGTACTAGGAAGTGCAGACGACTCTACAGTACTCGATGCACTACGTTCAGCTCACAAATACGGGGTCAAATTAATGGCAGACCTTATTTCGATCCTTGACCCAGTGAAAAGGACATTGGAACTTGAAGCTATGGGAATAGACTATGTGAACGTGCACATAGGTATAGACCAACAGATGATAGGAAAAAATCCTGTGTCGATCCTCAAGAAAATTTCAGACAAAGTTAACGTACCGCTTGCAGTTGCTGGAGGGCTCGATGCAGAAAGTGCTGCCCAGGCAGTCAAGACAGGAGCCAGAATTGTAATTGTTGGAGGAAATATCACTCATTCTGAAAACGTGACAGAAGCTGCCAGAAAAATTCGGCAGAGCGTGGATTCCCCTGAGGCTGTGGATACTCGGGGTACAAAAACAGTAGATCAGGAAATCAGGAAAATCCTTCGAGAAGTATCAACCTCAAATATTTCGGATGCTATGCATAGAAAAGGGGCAATGAAAGACATTCATCCCGTGGTGAGAGGGAAGATTGTAGGAACTGCAGTCACTGTTCAGGTTTTTTCTGGAGACTGGGCGAAAACTGTGGAAGCAATCGATATTGCCAAAAAAGGGGATGTAATAGTTATCTACAACGAGAGTAAAGACATCGCCTGCTGGGGAGGACTTGCAACCCTGAGCAGCATGAATAAAGGGATCTCAGGTGTGGTAATAGACGGTGCTGTGAGAGATATTGATGAAATAGAGAATATGAAGCTCCCGATTTACACAAGCAATACAGTACCTAATGCTGGAGATCCAAAAGGCTTTGGAGAAATCAACGCCGAAATTACCTGCGGTGGTCAGACCGTAAAACCAGGAGACTTCATAGTTGGCGATGAGAGTGGAGTTGTAGTGATTCCTAAGGAGAGAGCTTACGAACTGGCAAGAAGAGCAAAAGAAGTCAACAAAACTGAAAAGAGACTTTTTGATGAGATTCGGAGAGGAGGCACTCTGTCGGAAATTCTGGAAATCAAAAAATGGGAAAAACTTTGAATCAATATTTCCAGAAATTGAAATCAGAATTAAACAGATATTCCACAAATGCACACAGATGCAGAATTTATTTGCTTATTTGCTCAAGTACTATTCATTGAAAGTTAGATTAATTTTTAAGCTACTGTCTGAGAAAATGGATGTCATTATTATGTATATCTGCGAAAAGTGAGAATAAAAGAAATTTAGAATAATTTAGATAAAGGAGCTCTATTCACGATCTTAAGATTGAGAAAAGCAGATTTTGGACAAAAGAAGAGCTCTGACAAATTTAAAATCTTCTTCCTGGCATTTTTCACCTATACTAGCTCTAATCAGCGAATCTAGTTCAGTTTCTAACATTTCAAGTACAGCTTTAATCTTCTTTTGCCTTTCGGGGGGCAAAAGCCCCCCCATGTCCCTGACCTTTCCTGTAAGGATAAGCTGTTCAAATTGCCTGAAAACAACTTCGATACTCATGCCCTGAACTTCAGCAATTCGATCGATATCAAGCCCATGAGTAAAAAGAGAATAAGTCCTTTGTAAAGAGTATTTTTCAAGAGTATCTGTTTCAAAATGTTCCGTCTTATAAGATTTCTCCCCAATAAAGCTCATATCCAAATATTTTGCTTTTTTTGCTGGTAATCTGCAAACCTCTGAGTTTTTCATTTTATCAGATTCATGAATAGGTACTTTAATTCCAAATACCTCTATTTCATCTCCTAGTTCTGGGTTTTCATCCTTTTGAACTAAGCTTTTTGTGATTACTCTCCCATTTTCAGATTTTATATCTGCAGCTTCTGAATTTTCTGCCTTTTCTGAAGATACCAAACTATAGTCCCTACAGTAGTGTTCAATTTCCGTGAGAAAAATATCCCCATATTTTCGCAGTTTATGGTCTCCAACCCCTGTAATGGAATGGAATTCTTCAGGGCTGTGCGGAAATCTGATAGCCATTTCCTTAAGGGTTGTATCAGAGAAAATGATATAAGGTGGAAGATTTTTTTTTAGAGCGATTTTCTTTCTCAGGGCTTTTAACCGCTCAAAAAGGATTGCATCATGCCCTTTTCCGGATTTTAAGACCGGCTTAACTTTTGATGCATGCAGGACATCAACTGCTACTGAAATTTCTTCTGTCAAACATTCTTCTGTTGATAACTCTTCTTTCGAATACTTTTCTGTTGAAAACTCTCCTGTTGGAAGTCCTTCTGTTGATAACTTGATACCATTTTTAGCTTTATCACTCTTTTTGCCAACTATTGAAAACATCAGGCTTCCTTCAGCATTTGGCGCAAAGCCTTCAGGGCAGATAAGTTCTATTCGCTCCAAGCCTGTCATAATTTTTCTACTCATGGCATTCAGTTTCAAAATAGGATATTGTACTCCACTCACTTCAAGAAGACCTGTATCTGTCATTTCGGAAACTAATGACCTCCATTGTTCTTTTGTGAATTCCCGGCCACTGCCATGACTTTTCAACTTCTCATGATGATTTTGCCTGATCTTTTTATTTTTTGAACCTATAAGGACGTCAATAACATAGTTAGTGCCAAAGCGCTGATTCAGTTCCTGAACACAGGTCACTAGTTTCGTGGCGGTTTCAGTTCCTTCGAAGGTACCTTTTGGCCTGATACAGGAATCACAATTTCCGCAGAATTTAGGGAGTTTCTCACCAAAGTAATTCATTAGTTTCTGACGCCTACATTTATTCCCCTCGCAATAAGCTACCATCTCCCTTAACTGCACAAGAGATAGATCCTTTTCATGCTCATTTGTCTTCTGAGAAATAAAGTAGTCAAACTTGAAGCGGTCCCCTCTACTGAAAAAAAGGATACACTCACACAGTCCCCCATCCCTTCCACCTCTTCCGGTTTCCTGGTAGTAACTTTCAAGATTTCTTGGGAGATCATAATGTATTACGAAATGCACGTTGGACTTATCTATTCCCATCCCAAAAGCAATTGTTGCAACTATTATCTCCACATCGTCCTTTATGAACAACTCCTGGTTTTTGGTCCGTTCGGTATCCGAAAGGCCCGCATGGTAGGGAAGAGCTCTAAAACCTGCAAGATTCAACTTTTTTGTAAGGGCTTCGACGTTGTTTCTGCTTTGGCAATAGATGATACCAGCTTCATTTCTATGCCTATGCAGGTAATCGATAATCTCGGAAGAGGTTTCTTTCTTTGGCCTGACCTCGTAGTAGAGGTTTTTCCGATTAAAACTGGCTAAATATGGACCTTTTTCCGGAGATATCGAAAGGTGTAGCTGCGATACGATATCCTTTCGAACCCTTTCAGTTGCTGTAGCCGTAAGTGCGATAATTGGTATATCAGGAAAACCTGTCTCTGGATCCCTTAAAAGTTTAAGGTTCCTGTACTCAGGCCGAAAATCGTGTCCCCACTCAGAAATACAATGTGCCTCGTCGATTGCAAAGAGGCTTACTTTTCCTTTTTTTAGAAAAGCAAACGTTCCGGGCATCATAAGCCTTTCTGGTGCAATATAAAGTATTTTTAGCCTGTTTTCAAGAAAAGCTTCTCTTACATCCCTGGATTCTCTAGCACTCTGGGTGCTGTTCAACAGAGCTGCAGTAATTCCATTTGTATCAAGTCCATCCACCTGGTCTTTCATTAGGGAAATCAGGGGAGAAACAACGACCGCAACTCCTTCCATTAGAAGGGCAGGCAGCTGGTAGCAGATCGATTTGCCCCCTCCTGTAGGCATTATCACAAAAACATCTTTCTTTCCCAGAACATCTCTGATAATTTCTTCCTGCAAAGGGCGAAAAGAAGTGTAACCGAAATACTTGTGCAGAGTGGAATGCATTATGTCTGATATAGAAATCTTTGACTCAAGCTCGTCTTTACTTGCCCTCAAGAGATCACAATCAGTGCTCGTTTTCTAATCCCCCTGATCTGCAGAGCATTGTTATCACGCTAGAATATAACACCTTGTAAAAAATACACGTAAGATAACTACACGTATATGCTTTCATGTAAAATATTGTCCTAAATTCCGTGTTTTATAATGACTATAACACTTACACACGATATATACTTGGGTTCGAAATCCGTAACTTGGTGGTGTTTCAAGCTTATCATATTTAAGTTACATACATAAGGAATGAAAGTATTTAGTTGTAAGCTCTCGATACATTATCCTTGATACTTCTCAGTATAGTAAACTTAGAAAAAAAGTAGAATATTTGAAGACAATTTTTGTAATCTATTCTTGTTTCTACTTGAATATCCTTGAGTAGTTGTGTTCTTCATTTAGAATTATTTAGGCCATGTTTTAAATTTATTGAGATCGTAGAATGTTGGAATTAGTGACGATTTTTTTCCAATCACAGAGGAGATTAAGACCTATATTCTATATTTATTATATTATCGGACTGCAATACCAAAGTCTAAAGTTAGAGTTTTATACTATAGCAAAAGCAAAAGAGATAAAAATAATTTAGGTATAAGAAGTTTAGTAGCTAAAATATAAATATAACCGAAAGCAAGAGGTTCATGTATCCATTGGAATGTACCCAAGAGAATTTACTTGAAAACTTAATAGATTTCAGGCTTTGCAGTCTCCAAAAATCATGAAAAAAATGTATTTGACATACGAAATCACAAAAATGCTTGAGACAATTATGAAGATCAGGATTTCCAAAGGAGGTCTGAAGAAACGAGTAAGGCTGAGAATCTAAACTGCAAAAAATTGGAAATGCTGCTGAGTCCAAAAAGTTAATTTGGTTTGAAGCTTATTCTAAAAAATATGCTCATCGAACAAATTCAGCTTGGAAATGGTTGCGCTCTTGGCCTCAACTTTGAGATGCAAAAATATACTCTACTGGTTATAAGGGCTGATAAAGGGTTCCTAATGTGCGGATACCTAAATGTAAATGCTGCTGAGGAGTTCGGAGATACAGCAGCGAAGGTAAAAGGTGTGAAGAGCCTTGAAGATATGCTCAAAGCCCAGGTTGTGGAAGTAACTGAAATGGCCAAAGAACTTGGAATCGAGCCAGGGATGACTGGCAGAGAAGCTCTGGATAAAATGTTTTGAGGAAAAAAAACTTGATAAATTGCTTTTAAGTATAACTTATTCATACAATTTTTTTCAAATATACTGATTTTGGTTGTTCTTCACTGAATGATTAAGCTTTTATGATTAAGTTTTCAATGTAACGAATATTTGCATTGTTCATTCACTGAAGCAAATTCTCTCTAACTAATTTCACTAAGGTGCAAACAAAAATGCAGGAAAAATGGAACTTAGTGCATTTTGAAAATTAAATAATCCAAATAATTGAGGAAGGCCCTGAGTTTACTTATTAAATAATTTTTTAGTAATTTATTTCAAGTTTGGCAATTGAATTAAATTTTATTTAATTTTATTAAATATATCAATGAATCATATGATTTTGATATAATTTCAAGCTATAAAAATCAGTATATTCCGGATTACAAATGTTATACGCTTTTGAACTCTCTGGAGAGCATGAAGAATTGCCAGCTGCTGAAGTTCTTGCTTGCCTCAAAATAGAGGAGCTTGATTTCCAGCCACATACCAGGGTTGACCAGTGTCTGGTGGTGGATATAGCAGGTAAAGAAGAGGATGTGGAAAAAATTCTTAAAGGTCCGATAACTGAAAGGCTCGCAATGACCCATCGTATCCTGAAGGTTATAGGGATCACTGAAAACACCCTGGATGCAGTTCTGATACTTACAAACTCCTTTGAATCCTCGTACTTTATAAAGGAAGGTCAAAGTTTTGTAGTTAGGACAAAAAGTGTTAAACATCATGTGAACTTTCCCAGCAATCTTCTGGAACCAAAAATCGGAGGATTTATCAATAGAAAGGGCTTTCAGGCGAATCTGAGAAATCCTGATGTGGAATTTCGGCTGATCTTAAGCGGAAAGGCTGTTTTAGGAACGCTTCTATCTTCCATCAACAGAAGTGCATATGAATCCAGAAATCCCCAAAATAAACCTTTTTTTCATCCTGGAGTCCTTGTGCCCAGAGTAGCACGTGCTATTACAAATATTTCTAAAATAAAACATCGGGAGTTCTTTCTGGACCCTTTTTGTGGTACTGCTGGCATACTTATTGAGGCCGGAATTTTGGGAGCACGAGTTATAGGAATCGATGCACAAGAAAAAATTGTTCGGGGTGCCTGCATGAACCTTAGTGCCTTTGAACTGGACTATACCTTGGTGAAAGGAGATGCCCGTATGATGCCGTTTAAAGAAGGAACAATAAGCGCAATCGCGACTGATCCACCATATGGAAGGTCTGCAGCAATTCTTGCCGAATCCTTAGAGGATCTTTATTCCTGTGCTCTTGAGGAGATTCAACGTGTCCTGAAGCCAGGAGGTATTGCAGTAGTAGTCTCTGACAAGGATGCATCTGAATACGGAGAACAGGTCGGACTTAAGGTCCTTGAAATTTATTTTCAGAGAGTACACAGAAGCCTTACTCGGAGAGTAACCATTTTTCAAAAATAGATGAAATATTAGATATGAAATATGAAAAATGCTCTTTAAGGACATTTCTTATTCATGGGAAATCAGTTCATCCAGCACCTCAGCCATAACTCTATGTCTGAGAATAAGTTTCTTGTTTTGCAAACCAGCTCTCCTGATAGAATAATTATCTTCGATCCAATCTATTTTTTTTTCATAATTTATTTTCATCAGGGTTAGACCACAGGCAGAAGCAGGTTCAATTCCTTCTTCATAGATATCAGGATTTAGCATCTGGAGCAGCCAGTCATTATCACGTAAACCTTTTCCGATCATTGAAAGTGCAGTTACTATTTTCCTGACCATATTCCAAAGGAAACTATTTCCAACAATATCGATTTTTGTAACATCCCTATCTACGCGGGCATCAATCCTTAACAAGGTGCGAATTGTACTCTTTTCTCCACTTATTCTTGAAAAGTTCTCAAAATCATGTCTTCCGATCAGCAGTTTTGAAGCCTCACGGATCCTTGAAATATTGGATCCTTCCCCACTAATTATATAGCGATAGTATCTTGAAATCGCGTCTCTTCTAGCGTCAAAGTGGCTAGGTACCTCCGCATGAGCCCAGGCCCAGATAGTTGGGGGAAGTTCGGAGTTTATGACCCTTGGAATTGCTAGATTTGTTTTGTCAGTATCAAAAGCTATGATCTGTTCGAAGGCATTAACTCCTGCATCTGTCCTGCCTGCACAGGTATAATTAGCAGATTTGGGGCTTTCTATGATCTCTAGATTACGAAGCGCTTTGAAGAGCTCTCCTTCCACTGTCACGACATTAGGCTGGATCTGAGAGCCGTGAAATTCGGTACCTATGTATGCAATCTTTAAAGCGACCCTCATACCAATCTCCGATTACTTGGCTTTTTCTTATTTAATGACTTCTCTTACAATCATAAAGAATACTATATAAATACATCCAAAAAGGAACCGGACTACAGGGTGAAGAGATAGAGCATCATGAATCCATGAATCCCTATGGCATGAGCGAGTCCTTCAGGAGAGACAGAAACTGGGGAGTGAGGGAGTTACAATGGAACTGTTTATGATGGCACAAGTTCTGAGTCATTAAAAACTATGTTGACAATCAGGAAACCATGAAGAAAAAGGAGCATACAAGTAAATTAAAATATTTAATTTTGAATAATTCCTTTCGATCCAGAGAAGTACCACGAAAACGCCCTGTTGTTTGCAACTGCGTGTGCAACCACAACTTTGATTTATTATGGGATAATATATGCGTACTGTTATATATTTAGGTAAATTTCAACCTTAATCTTAAATATAACATTGTACATTCTAGTCTAAATTTTTCGCTGGTAACAATCATGATCACAAAAACGCAGATTTTTGAATTTCTGAAAAAATATGACTTAAAAAACATTACTATTGCAACAGTCTGTTCGCACTCAAGCCTTCAAATCTTTGACGGAGCGCGAAAAGAAGGATTCAGAACTCTTGGAATCTGCGTTGGCAAACCTCTCAAATTTTATGAAGCATTTCCAAAGGCAAAACCCGACGAGTACCTTATCGTTGATAGCTATGAAGATATAATGACCAAAGCTGAAGAACTTAGAAAGAAGAACACTATTATAGTTCCACACGGTTCATTTGTTGCTTACCTGGGCACGAAAAGTTTTGCAGATATGGAAGTTCCTACTTTTGGAAATAGGGCTGTGCTCGAATGGGAATCAGACAGAGATAAAGAACGTGAGTGGTTGCTTGGAGCAGGTATTCACATGCCTGAAAAAATAGAAGATCCTAGTGATATTAATGGGCCTGTGATGGTTAAGTACCACGGAGCAAAGGGTGGAAAGGGGTTTTTCGTTGCAAAAACCTATGAAGAATTCAATGAACTCGTAGACCGAACCCAAAAGTTCACAATTCAGGAATTTATCACAGGGACCCGTTATTACCTACATTACTTTTATTCCCCGATCAGAAATCAGGGATATACCTTAAGCAAAGGTGTCCTTGAGCTCCTGAGTATGGACCGCAGAGTGGAGTCTAATGCCGATGAAATCTTCAGACTCGGCTCACCCAGAGAACTCATAGAAGCAGGCATCCGCCCCACATATGTTGTCACAGGAAATGTGCCCTTAGTAGCTAGAGAGTCTCTTCTGCCTCTTATATTTTCCCTTGGAGAAAGGGTAGTGGAAGAATCTCTGGATCTTTTTGGCGGGATGATAGGAGCCTTCTGTCTTGAAACAGTTTTTACGGATTCTCTTGAGATCAAGGTTTTTGAAATTTCAGCCAGAATTGTGGCAGGGACAAACCTTTATATTTCAGGCTCCCCTTATGCAGACCTGATGCAAGAAAGCCTTTCAACCGGAAGGAGAATAGCTCAGGAAATCAAAATTGCAGTCCAGACAAACCAGTTGGATAAGATAATATCCTAAGTAAATGGTATCTTAACCAGTACTTCACTAACTCGTACTTGATAATTTCAAAAATAGATCTATTTTTTTAGCATTATAAAAGTTATAGACAACATAAATAGATCTTTCCCAGTAAATATAATTACATTTATATGTCTGAACAATTTTATTCGGCGTTTATGTCTTGAATTAAACACAAATCATAAAATCTTAGGTCATATATTTTTAGTGGTGTTTAATATATAATTCTAATTGTTAAAGATTTTATTGAAACTATTTCAATTCCTATTAAATCAAATCTGAGTACGAAACTTTTTTTCACGGTTCTAGTATTACTGGCTATCAAAAGGGTATTCATACACTCAATTCAAAGTGTAAGTTCAAAAATATCACTTAAACCTAGTTACACAATCATCTGAAGAAATTTCACTTTGATAAAATTAAAATGCGTGTCTGGAACTACTTCAGTACCTAATCAACTTGTCCCAATGACGGTTTAATTTTCTCCATTTTTGTTGGTTCAAATTTCTTGACTTTTTAATATAAATTTTAATCAATATTTCATGAATTAACTCAAAACTATTGTTAGGGATTTATCGTTTTTGTACCTGGTTGCATGGATTATCTAAAGCAAGTATTATTTATAACCTTAATAGGACTTATGCACTTAAGTTAAGGCCAATTTAAAATCATTTAATACAGAATTAGCCAATATATAATTTAAAAAAAGATGGCTCAAGTCGCGTCTTTCTTGCAGCCCTATATAGACCCAGAGTATAAAAAGATACATTTTTAAAAACTAAATCCTAAGAGCAGACGATATTTTCAAGCATATTAATGCTTATTTTAGTTCAAAGCCTATAATTGTAACTGGATATTCCAGAGAGAAAAGACCTTCGAGGAACTAACCTTCAAGAAGCTGACCTTATAGAGGTTAACCTTGAGAGGGCTAATCTTCAAGGGGCTAACCTTAAATGGACTTACTTTATAGGAGCTAACTTTAAAGAGTCTAAACTTGAAGGAGCTAAACTTGAAAGTGCTGATCTTGAAGAAGCTCAGCTTTATCATTTTATCAGCTTTCAAAAGTGAAAATACTTCACGCTACAAAATTGGATGAAGAGCTCCTCATACCATTAAAAAAGGAATTGCCGACTCTTTTTGAAAAACCTTATGAATAGGAAATCTTCTCAAAGATCACCTAAAGCTCTTTTGAAATGCTCATAAATTGATTACCTAGCCACATTCGAAATGTTCAACAGAGAGCCTAGAATAAATAATGATTTATTATGAGAGAATCCTGGTACAAATCCGTACAAGTTAACTACAAAATATAACATGTAGCCTTAAAATTGATCCAAAAGGCGACGATTTTTTATTATAGATGTAGTTCGTATTATCTCCTTTGCATTTAATTCGGCACCCTCATGAGCAAAAAATATATTCCTACATAGTATGGAATAATTGAATTTACAGACACATAGCCCAAAATTCTGAGATTTCATTTTTGCAGTGGAACTTCAGTAGTTGAAACTCGAACTTGATAGAAGCATAAATCATATAATGCATAAATGAGCTTCTATCAAATTCAGGCAAATTGGAGAAATTTACTGATATTTTGCCTTCATATATTGTTTTATTTATGTCCTTCTACAGCTTTCTGTCGCTTTACGAACCTGATTCCCATCTCAAAAGCTTTCTCACAGTCCTTAGGGAATACTGCTTCCCGCCTTTTAGCCTTCTCTTCTGGGTCAAAACGATCCGCGACATACTTTGAATAATCATCGAATTGGTAGGTATCAGTACTATATAACGATTCAGAATAGCCAAAAATTCTCGTTGCAACCCCTTCATTTAATTCAATAACCTTATGAAGACCAAATACATCGAAATTTTCTTCCTTAGCACCAGTTGTGTATATGTAACCTATTGGGGTATTTTTCGGATATAACGATCGTAGATTCTCAGAATAAACAAGAAATGGAAATATATAGCGCTCCATGAAAGACCTCATCTCACCAGTAGAATTTCCAAGGTAGATGGGTGATCCAAGTATCACTGCATCAGCATCTTTCAGCTTTTTCAGTACAGGTGTGAGTTCATCATTCATCGCGCATTCTCCGTAGCTTTTTCCATCTTTTAGTTTACAGGCAAAACAGCTTATACATCCTTTGAAATTGAGCTCATAAAGATGAATAATTTCTGTTTCTGCACCCTCTGATGCTGCACCTTCAAGAGCTTTTTCTAAAAGGGTTGCTGTATTCCATTTCGTTCTCGGACTTCCGTTTATTGCTATTGCTTTCATAATGTACCTCATATTTTCTGTTTTCTTAGAATTTAGAGCTCGTCACAAAATCAAAGTTTCTGTGGCGCTCTGGTATAAAAGAAATTATTCAAGGTCAAAGCCTGAAAGACCATCCTATTACTGTAAAACAAACATTTTAAAAATAAAAATTACTTCAGCCTCAGGTCTGCTTCAGAATACCGTTTTGTTAAAATATATAGACTCAAAAGTGACATGAAATGATTTCGGGATATCTACTATAAGTCCATATAAAGAATTTATTTCGAAATTCACAATTAATACCTCTAGTATTATACTTTTTTCAGCATTTCTAAGCTCACTTGAAGTTTTTCAGAAAAAAAATTGAGGCAGGATTTTATATCCTGCATATTTTTTGAATCAATAGTCAATTTAATTTTATTTTGCGTTTCGGGAATCTATTGTGCTCTGAGCAGCTACAAGCCTTGCAATCGGAACTCTGTATGGAGAGCAGCTCACATAATCGAAACCTATTTTGTGGGCGAAGTGGATGGATTTTGGCTCTCCACCATGTTCTCCACATATTCCCATCTGGAGGTTGGGTTTGACGGAACGACCTTTTTGAATTCCAATTTTCATCAACTCGCCAACACCTTCCTGATCAAGGACTTCGAAAGGATCGTGCTCAATTATACCTGCTTTCTGATAGATCGGCACGAATTTGGATACATCGTCTCGACTGAATCCGAATGTTGTTTGGGTCAGGTCGTTTGTTCCAAAAGAGAAGAAGTCAGCTTCCACTGCTATCTTGTCTGCAGTAATTACGGCTCTGGGAAGTTCGATCATTGTCCCTACATGATAATCGATCTTTATTCCTTTCTCACCCATGACCTGATTTGCCATCTTGCATACTTCATTCCTGGTAACTGAGAATTCCTTTGCAAGACTCACCAATGGGATCATAATTTCGGGAACAATTTGCATTCCATTGGCTGCAAGTTCACAAGCTGCTTCCATAATTGCGCGTACCTGCATATCATATATTTCGGGATAGGTAATTCCAAGCCTGCAACCTCTATGCCCGAGCATAGGGTTTAGTTCTTTAAGGGAAACCACACGCTTGATAATTTTGTTCACATCACCAATTTTCTCCCAATCTCCTGAGGCTTCAAGTTCCCTGAGCTTTGCGTCCAGTTCCTCCTTGTCTGGCAGGAACTCGTGAAGAGGGGGATCAAGCAGCCTAATAGTCACTGGTAAACCTTCCATACTACGAAAGATTCCAAGGAAATCAGCCTTCTGCATCGGCAGCAGTTTCTTGAGGGCCTTTTTTCTTGATTTTTCATCTTCTGCCAGAATCATTTCCCTCACTACAGGTATTCTGTCATCCCCGAAGAACATGTGTTCAGTTCTACAAAGGCCTATACCTTCTGCACCAAGTTCGCGAGCAAGGCTTGCATCTGCCGGATTATCGGCATTTGTTCTTACACCAAGAGTCCTGATTTCATCAGCCCATAAGAGGAGCCGTTTCAAATCTTTATTAATTTCAGCATCAATCAGTTCTACCTTCCCAACAATTACACTTCCGGAGCTCCCGTCAATGGTAATATATTCATGTTCTCTTATAGTGTGATCGTCTACCATAAAAAGGCCATTTTTTATGTCAATTGAGATCGCTCCACAGCCCACAACACAAGGTTTGCCCATGCCTCTTCCAACAACCGCTGCATGAGAAGTCATCCCACCACGCACTGTAAGAAAACCCTGTGCAGCCGCCATTCCCCCTATATCTTCAGGGGAGGTTTCGGTTCGTACGAGGATTGTTTTCTCTCCTAACTCGGACATTGCCTCTGCGGCTTCGGCAGTAAACACAACTTTTCCTACAGCGGCTCCAGGAGATGCTGGAAGGCCCTTCGCAATTATGTCTAACTTTGCTTTGGGGTCAATCCTTGGGTGCAGGAGCAAGTCTATTTGTTCGGCTTTCACTCTTGTGATCGCTGTTTCCTTATCTATAAGCCCTTCATCTACCATATCCGTTGCAATTTTCATGGCTGCAGCAGCTGTGCGTTTCCCAGTGCGGGTCTGTAGCATATAAAGTTTTCCTTCCTGAATGGTAAACTCTATGTCCTGCATATCTTTGAAGTGAGCTTCAAGCGTCTGACAGATATCTATAAGCTGTTTGTAGGCCTCTGGAATTTTATCTTCAAGTGTATCAATAAAATCCGGCGTCCGAATGCCTGCGACCACATCTTCGCCCTGTGCATTGATTAAGTATTCTCCGAAGAACCTTTTTTCCCCTGTTGATGGGTTCCTTGTAAAAGCAACTCCTGTGCCAGAATTACCCCCTCTGTTCCCATAGACCATTGTCTGAACATTGACGGCAGTTCCCCAGGTATCATCAATTCCATTAAGTTTCCTGTAAGTAATGGCTCTCGAATTATTCCAAGATTCAAAAACAGCATCAATTGCCATATATAACTGAACTTTCGGATCCTGGGGAAATTCAAATCCCTTTTCGAGTTTAATTATCTCCTTGAACCTCTCAGACAGTTCTTTCAACGATTTTGCATCAAGATCTGTATCTGACTCGACTCTCAGTTCCTTCTTCTTATTCGCAATAAGAGAATCAAACTTTTTAAATTCAAGTCCGAGCACTACATCCCCGAACATAGATATAAATCGACGGTAGCAATCGTAAGCAAACCTTTCATCATTGACCTTATTTGCAAGCTCAATCACAGACCTGTCTGTGAGCCCAAGATTAAGTACGGTATCCATCATCCCCGGCATGGATACCTTAGCTCCAGATCGTACTGAAACAAGCAATGGATCACCTGCATCTCCTAATTTTTTGTTGTTTAAGCTCTCAAGCTTATCGATAGCCTCTTCTATCTGTTGGAATACTTCTTCAGGATAATTTTTATTTTTCAGATAGAGTACACAGACTTCAGTTGTGATTGTAAATCCAGGAGGCACGGGGACTCCGAGATTTGCCATCTCGGCAAGGTTTGCACCCTTACCTCCAAGCAGGTCTTTCATGCTACTTTTGCCATCAGTTACATCTTTTCCAAAAAAATATACAAACTTGGACAATGACTATCCTCCCTGGAACGAGGTCAGTAATCGGAGTTAATGTATTACCGGAAATAAAACACTCTTATTTGATTTCCGATGCGCATATATTTAACTTTTCCTCTTTTTGTGTTACATCCGGAGTTTATAGTATATTTTTCTGTTTGTCTTCATATCTTCACTACATATCAAATAAGTCATATGAAGAACAGGGAGGAAGATTTAAGAACCATATAATAGCAGTGTCTATACTTGAGATAAAAAATCCAACCGTAAATAAAAGGAAAAAGTAATGAATAATATACAACTCACCAGAAAACTAAATCCTGATATTCAGAAGTAGTATACAGAAAGTTCTGTAAATTTTGATTGACTATGTACTTTTTTCTTCACCATAAAAAACTGGATTTATCGTTTTTACTAATAGATAGGTTTTTAATCGAAAAATAGGCATAGAAAAACGCTGAAACTTAAGTGTCCTCCCTACTAAAAGAGGATTCAGGTGTTTTTACGAATTCACCTCTTGCACTAATTATATCAAAATTTACCATAAATTAGTGCTAGTTGCCCTCTTAATAATCCAATCAGTTTTGAAGAAATCCGGTGTTCACATACGTACCCTAGATAATCAGAATAATCCAGAAGTAATAGCAAATTGCTTTTTCTGAAGATGAGAGTTCTGGTCCGCTGATTAATACACTTAGTTCAATGAGCATATAAAGCCAGAATGTAAAGCCAAACAGTAAGGATTTGCCATCTCGGCAAGGTTTGCACCCTTACCTCCAAGTAAGTCTTTCATGCTACTTTGCCATCAGTTACATCTTTCCCAAAAAATATGCTAACTTTGGCAATGACTATCCTCCCTAAAAGGAGGTCTGTAATCGGAGTTAGTGTATTTATCTAATTAAAATTCAGTTTTATTATTAGCAAGAATGCTTATAAATATATAAGCCTGTAGTTAAATTATCCCATTTATTTTACATTCTGGCTTGATCTTTACTTAAAGTTTTGTATAATATAGGTCTTGCGATATCTTTATATATTATAAGCATAGACTAAATATGCTTTTCAGTCTACAATATATCTTCCTAAAAAAAGCTGAAAGTCTAACCAGTCACAAACCAAGATATTTTTGCCCTGAGCTGGAAGCATCCTATTAATTATTCATGGTTGATATGAGACGACTCGGTAAAGTGCTACAAAGATCAGGTATCAAAAACCTGATAGTCAGAGGAGATGAGATCAAATCCGATAATACCTCAGGTAATCTTCCAAAATTGAATTCGATTGTTGTGGATAAGGCCCTGAACCAGATTGGTGCGATTGTCAGCGTCTTTGGACCTGTAAACCAACCTTATTTTTTCGTGAAGGGATTTAAGCTAATTCCTGATTCTGAGTTTCGGATTATGGTAAATGAAAAGGTCTATATTCGGTGAGATCTCTGAAATTCGATATATGCATGAATTCTTTGTTAAGGTTCCACTCTAATTGGTATATATATTTTTTGCTAGCAATACCCGTGAGTTTTTCTATCCTGTTTTTTATAACATAGATTCTTTAATTTGGTGCAGGTTCTGAATTATAGGAAATCATAAAGATGTCATGCTAACTTGTAAGGTGATATGATATGGTAGAAGTCGAAAGAGTTCGCTATTCGGACACTCTTGAAAGAGAAAAAATACGTTCCATGATCAAAGCTCGCAAAGAAAAGCAAAAGGAGCAAAATTTTGAGAACGAAAAGGCCTTGTGTCCGGAATGCGGCAGCAGGAACCTTGTGCACGACTATGAGCGAGCTGAGCTAGTGTGCGGGGACTGCGGACTGGTCATAGATGCTGATTTTGTGGATGAAGGACCAGAATGGCGAGCTTTCGATCACGATCAACGGATGAAACGCTCTCGTGTGGGCGCGCCTATGACTTATACAATCCATGACAAAGGACTTTCCACAATGATAGACTGGAGAAATCGTGATTCCTACGGAAAATCAATCTCCTCCAAAAATCGTGCTCAGCTCTATCGTTTAAGAAAATGGCAGCGTAGAATCCGTGTAAGCAATGCAACTGAAAGAAACCTTGCTTTTGCCCTTTCCGAACTGGACAGAATGGCTTCTGCTCTGGGTCTCCCTAGAACTGTAAGAGAAACGGCGGCTGTTGTCTACAGGAAAGCTGTAGATAAAAATCTTATACGTGGACGAAGCATTGAAGGTGTGGCTGCGGCAGCTCTTTATGCTGCTTGTCGTCAGTGCAGTGTCCCAAGAACTCTTGATGAGATTGAAGAAGTATCCAGAGTCAGTCGAAAAGAAATAGGAAGAACCTACCGCTTTATTTCCAGGGAACTTGCATTAAAGCTCATGCCCACTTCTCCTATTGATTATGTCCCAAGGTTCTGCTCTGGCCTTAATTTGAAAGGAGAAGTTCAGTCCAAAAGCGTTGAGATTCTGAGACAGGCCTCCGAAAAAGAACTGACCAGCGGAAGAGGGCCTACAGGAGTTGCTGCGGCTGCAATATATATTGCATCCATCCTATGCGGTGAACGGAGAACTCAGCGTGAAGTCGCAGATGTTGCCGGAGTTACTGAAGTTACCATAAGGAACAGATACAAAGAACTTGCAGAAGAACTGGATATTGAAATTATTCTCTAAAATTTTTCTCATATTTCTTTCTCCAACTAGGTTTCAGTTCTGTCTCTATATTTGCAGGAAAGAAAAAGCTTATTTTTAGAATACCTTTAGTTTTTTACCATTCAATAGATTTTCAAAAACACTTCAAAAGATTTCTACAAACTTATTGATTAATGATATTTCTAATTGAAATTTCGAAAGATTTTCTTTTCGAAAATTTTGCTAAGTTCCTAAATTTCACCAAGATTTACAAATGGTATATAGATTTTGCTCTTGAAAATCATACTGGAATTCCAATTTACATTTAATTTTTTTCTTAGCGTGAATCATATCCAAATTTTTATCACTGATTCCTGTATTTGACACAACTTTTTTATTTTCTGGTTCATGAGAAGATTATAACAAAAGCTGTACACAAAACCTTCAAATTCACTCTTAAACAGTAGTGGAAAGGACTTTTCCTGCGTTTAAAATATTTTTAGTTACTGCATAAACTCATTCCTATTGAGATTTTTTGAGCCGATTCTCTTGTTTCTTGATATATCACTCATTCCCATAGGATTTCTTCAACTGTTCTTTTCATTGTTGAATCATGACTTTTGATTTGCTCCAAAGTATCCTCTATCCCTGTAAACCATTTCTTTTTTATTCTGATAAATCTAGCTGAGAATTATGAAGTAATACAGTCATTGTTTTGAATTTTTTAATCAGCTCATAATCCCTTCTATTAGCGCTATGAAGTTTATATTCAAAGTGTGACTTCACACCCTTTTTTAGCCAGGTTATATCTCTACACCTCCTTGTTTTTGCTTCATTTTCTCGAGGTTTATTCACTTTTGCATGTCCATGATCTGAATAAACAAAAATATCATTATGGATCATCTCTTTTTTTTCCAAAACGAAACAAATAGACTGGCTTTGCAACTGTCCTATGCTTCTTCTTCTTTGAAGTTATCAATAATTCTTTTTCTGAATGACCAAATTGTGGTACTGTCTAGTATGTACTAAGGAAAATTAAAATGTTTCCTGAAAGAACTTCGATTAATACTTTTTTCTCGAGTTCAAAGTCGAAAGATCATCACATTACTATAAAATGAGCATTTTAAAAATAACGATTACTTTAGCCTTAGGTCTGCCTCATTAAACTGTTTTATTAAAATATATGAACTCAAAAATGATATGAGAAGGTTCCTAATTAATTAAAAAATCAATTACAGCAAGTTTATCTTTAACTGACTGAAGACGCTTGTATTCCCCCTTAAGAACAAAATCAGTAAAAGTTTGCATAAATAACAATTATTGTTAAGAGATTTTAACTCTTCAATACTCAAATGCATAAAAGTTTATATAAATTATCTGCAGATTGTGCCCTTATACAAAGTGAATATAATATATGAATTATTATCGCAATGTTTTTAATCCGCGGAAATTGGACAGCATATCTTAGCTTGTTTACTACCTTACCAGGGTAAATCAGCAGTGGAAAAGTCTTGCTTCCTCAAAAAACTAACCCACAAATTCGTTATGCATGCAGAGCATTTCGAGTAGTTTTCATTTCATGCCTAATTACAATAATTCTATTCTTCTATCCTAAGTACACACTTTCTTTCAGACTATCTCCTAAAAGGTTATAGTCCTAAACAATTATTTTATATATATGACTAAATCGGTTGATGATGTTCATTGTATTGACGCTGTCTATTTTAACGCAAAACAGAGATTGGAAAAGGCAGATATTGGAAAAGAGAATAAAGCGTTGATTGAAAATTTTTCAATTGCTCTTCGACGGGAAGGAGCAGCAAAAATAACAATCACATGGTACTTACAATATACAACTTGGATTGTCGAGCAACTTCAGGAACTAGGATTCAATGAGACCTTGAATAAGTTAGATCCTAATACTTTTGATAGATTGCTTATTTACTTAGAAGATGAAAGAAAATTATCTTGCGGCACTATCCAAAATTATAAAAAATTGATAAAAAAGTTTTTCAGATGGTCCACAGGTGGTAACCCGCCTAAATGGATTATGGATCTTAAGCTAAAAATAATTGACAGCCCTGTGCAACCTTCCGACATACTAACCAAAGATGAGTTCACCCGGCTTCTCGAAGGCTGCAGACATCCACGGGATAAAGCGATCATTGCAGTTCTTGCAGATGGTGGAATGAGAGTAGGAGCTTTGGCATCCTGCAGGGTTAAAAATGTGGAGTTTAATCAATATGGAGCTATGATTTACCTTTCAAAAACAGGAGCTAACAAGACAACACCGGCAAAGGGGCTACCACTCACTTGGAGCGCAGGATATTTGAATCAGTGGCTTGCAGTTCATCCTTTTCACGAAGATCCCGGAGCTCCCTTATGGATTACCCTTAACAAAAATAAAGAAGCTGTGAGTTATAGAGCTATCCAAAAAATGATAAAGACTACAGCCGAAAAAGTAGGTATCAAGAAAAACGTATACCCACATTTGCTACGACATACGGCTATCACAAACTGGATTTTAGATGGTCTTAATGAGCAGGAAATTAAACATAGGGCAGGCTGGAGTCGGGGCAGTACTCAAATGTTCAAAATTTATGCAAATTTCACGGATAAGGAAATTAACAATAGTATCTTTGAGAAATATGGGCTCAAAACTGAAGACAAAAGACACGTTACACTTAAAAAATGCCCACGATGTAATAATGTGCTAAAACCGGATGACAAATTTTGTAGCCAATGCTCATTGGTTCTTGATCAAGCAACTTCTCTAAAACTAGAAAAAGACAAAGAAAAACTAGATTTGTCATTTTTAGAAGTTTCAAGTATCGACCCAACAGTTTTGGAAAAAATAGCTATAGAAGTCAAAAAACTCCTAAACAAGTAAGCTTAAAATATAGCTGTAAAATTTTACTTTTTAGTTCTGTTATTAGACACCATATTTAGTATATAAAGCAAAGCTATCTATATAATATAAAAATGTTGCTTATTCAAAAACGACCCTATTTTTTTCAATCGGAATTTTGAAATATGTCAAATGAGTACGTATATCCATAGACAATATAACAAAGATAAAGTTGAATATTTTAATAAGTTGAATCTGCGTACTTAAGGCATAAGGTTCCAAATGTATAGTGCATATTTTCTTATTTTTTAAACATGGTATTGAATAGTCGAGCATATTGGAAAATATTTTGTAAGTTATTCTCTTAAACGTCATTAAAATTGCCATTATCCCTTTAAGTTAGGAATTTTTGATGGAAAACATTTGGTATTATCTCAATTCTTTAAAAATTGCTCCTACCTTATGTTTCTTACCCGAATTTCTTAATTTCTTAATTTCTTCTATATCTGATATTTCGTTTTTTGTTTCGATTAGGTAGTCTATGAGTGCCGCTCTTAATATCCAAACATCATCAATTGATTCTTTTAATTTCTCAATTTCTGTATTTGATATTTCTTTTTTTGTTTGGTTCAATAATTTAATGAGATCTGTTTTTATTTTCTGAATCTGTACATCTGTGAATTTTCTTTCTATTCTTGTATACTTTATAATTTCGTCTACTCTTTCTTTATTTAATAGTTCATCTTTTGTTTCTTTTAAGTATTCTCTGCCTTCTTCAGTACATTGTTTTTTAAATGTATCCCGCCAAACACATACTCTGAATATTTTATCGATATCGAAGTTTATTCCAGATATTTCCATACAGTTATTTGGATCCTGATCATATTTCTGATCCGTTAAACATTCCCCGCTTTCTAAAAATCCAATAAGTTTTTTAATATCATTTATTAATTTATTATTGTCAGTGGTCAGAAAAAGTCTGAAAAATTAGGGGGACAACTGTAATTTTCCCTTAAATGATTTCTCTATTTTTTCAAAGAGTGTAACTTTCGTATGTTCCACCACATCCTTCTGATTTGAATTGTAAGTTGGATGTAAACCGATGGCGGAAGTTCTTGTAGACTTAATAAACCAGTTTTTATTTGCACATTCCCCAAATCTACTATTCAAAAACTCGATATCATTTGAACCATAAATTAGATCAAAATGCTCGTGAAATATAGTTTCACAAATGGAATCATTTTTTTGCATTTTTGATATTAAGTCTGGATACTTTTCTAGTATCTGAATTAGATTCTGAATACTAAAAACAATTGAATTTAATGTTGAGTCGTTATTAGATTTACCTAATTTTATCTCCTTACCGTCAATCCACCCTTTTTCTTTGAGTTTATCAAAATCGTCAGAAGTCTTTTACTGGCATCTTTCTTTGCTACAACCTCGATAGTCGGAAACAAGAGCACCTAAGTCTATAACTCCCTAGTTAAATTCTTTATGCTCCTCTTCCGGCAATAGTCACTTACTATTTCTGTCACATCCTATGAGTTGGTTTTTCAGGTAGGAGGTATCACCCCTAGTTCAGAGCCGTAATAAAACTGGAACTAGTGTTCTTTTTCAATTACTACTGAAGGTTTAATGCCAATTTGTATTAGGCCACTTCCAAGAATCATAATACCACCAATCAATTGTAACATCGAAAGTTTTTCTGAAAAAAAGATAAAGCCTAATATAGTAGCAGTTATTGGCTCTATATATAATAATGTCCCACATTTAACTATCTCTAGATTTTTCAACGCTAAGATTAATAAGCTTAATGCCAGAAAGCCATGAATAAAGCCAATTGAAATTAAATATGGTATATCATGCAAGACAAATCCTGATTTTCCGATAATAAGAAATGGAAGAATTGCCAAAGTTCCAAAAATGAATTGAAAAAAAGATCGGCTAATTAAAGGCGTATCTTTATCAATTTTTCGATTAGCTATAAAATAAAAAGAATATAATATAGCAGATGAAATTCCAAGTACATATCCGATATTTATAGATTTAAATTCAAAATTGAATTTTAATAGCAAAACAGTACCTGAAAATGCAATTAAAATTAAAGCTATATTTAAAGGTCTAACTCGTTCGTTCAGAAAAAAATATCCTAAACCTGTTCCAATAATAGGACCAAGATAAAGAAGTATAACCGCAGTCGATAAAGTGGTATTTTTTATAGCTTCTATGTAAAATAAAATTGATAGTGATTGAAATATTCCACTCAAAATGATAGTCAAACTAGGCTTCTTTTTAATATCCTTATATCTTCCTGAAAAAAACAGCAAAACTGTCAAAAATATGAGACCTAGAAATAGACGTGAGAATGTTATTATTTGAGCACTTGACGAAACATTTCGTACAAATAAACCCAAAGTCCCCATCAAAAATGCTGCAGTAATCGCAGATATAGATCCTAATAAATCCTTGTCTGTCATAAGTTATTTTAATCTTTTTTTTACAAATACTACCACAAGAATGTATTTTAAATTTTCCATACCCTAAGGTTTTTAATCACGTTTTCCAAACCCTATAGTTTTTGATACACTATTTACTCATTGAATCTTGGAAGGCTATCATTATTTGAGATCTTAAAAGTCTGGAAATCATTCGAAGCATCATTTGCATTTTTAGCTGCTTTGTTTTTGTCATATTTTTCCTTAACATACTGATATAAGGAAATGCACATCGGACCTTGTTCCCAATAAAAATGAGGAAAGCCTGTTCCGGTTGATTTTGTGAGAAACATGCTTGAGTAGGCATAAATTGGTTTTTCATTCCTTGTTACAATATAGCATGGAACACCGAGTAAATCATTGTATATAATAATATCTAAATATCCTAAAGCATTTTGTGAAGTAAGAACGTCCCTACATTTCTCAAAATCTTTAATGAACAATTTTAATTCACTGATATAACTATCTGTCGTATAAAGACCTCCAATTTCCTGTGCTCTCAATGAACAAAAAGGAGAGGATGGGTCAAGTACTAACATATTTATTATCACATCTCGCTGGATTGCATTTTTTACATTCTCTATCCATCTTTTATGACCAGGGCAATAAGTATCTAACCACCAAAGGGTGTCACCTGGAAGAAGGTCATCAAATAGTTTTTCAATAGGTAAAAAATCATATATACGACTTAAACCAAATTTCCTAGTTTGCATCATTTCTGTATCGATTTTTTCATCGAAAAGTTTACTGACTTGGCGAACAAAAGATTCCCTGCTAATTTTTTCAAAGAAAAATTCCCGAAGAATTTCAAGAGGTATGGCAATAACTAGAAAGGATCCCACCAAGTCTAAAAATTGTGAGAGAATTCCTTGTTTCTCAAATATTCTACCTAGCAACAAGAATGAAACACCGAGCAAAAAAATGGTAGTAATTACTAGCCAGTGAAGTGCAGGCAGATTAGGCATCTTGTAGTCCTTAAAAATTTCTTTCGTATTTATCATATAGCCTCTGTTTCGAAAATCAAATCATTTCTACTACTAATGACTTGATAATTGCCTATAAATGCTTAAACTGTCATTTAATGAATTAGATTCATGGATTAAGCATAATAAGACAATTTCTATATTTATTTTGTTAATTAATATTAGTTTTTACAAAGATACTGAGAACAGTTCTGTTGTAAAAAATCCTAATATTGTACCAAAATTTTATTTTACTCAATGAAAATAAAAAAGCAGAATATTTCTTAGATAATATCCAGATTTAGGCAACTATTTCCAAATGACTTATTTAATAATAGCTTCTACAGAAAAAATCGATTCAAGTCCAATCTGTCCTTTTCTAATCAATTTCCTGGTAGGCTGGTATGTTTTGTTATAGGAGTTTAAGAATCTTCTAATTAGAGTAGGTTTTCGTTAATCAAATATATAGTTAAATAATATTTATTTTAATAAATATCTTATATTCATGGATAAAAATACAAAAAAATAAATAGAATTATGTTAAAGTACTATAAACCTTGAAAATCATTCTTTGAAAAATAAGGCAATTTTTTTGATGATTTAAAGGTTTTTTTCTAATATTAAATTTAAAACGACTGAATAAAGATAAAATTATAAAATATTAAGTCAAAGGAGGAAAATAATGACACAAGAAAGTGTGAGAAAAATTATAGCTAGATTGATAACAGATGATGCTTTCAAAAAAGGCTTCCAAGTAAATCCACAATTAATTATTCAACAATCAGGTTTTGACGTATGTGAACAAGAGATTATAGCTCTGTCGAAAATTAAAAATGAGAATTTTTGTTTAAATGAAAGAAGTAACTTTGTGACTAATTCTCTAGATCTTGAAACTTTCTCTAAAATAAATACGTGAAAAATGATAGAAAAAAATATCTAGTGTACTGATTCCAAAATGATCATCATTTGGGAAATTCTCAAATATGCCAGTTTTGGTAGATCGTGATCTTTGGAATCGAAGCGCTATTAATTATAAAATTAATATTGATCGATTATAAAGCTTTTGACTTTATCAGAAAGACTTCTATTTATGTACTAACATTTCAAAAACTAAAGTGTCGCATAAATTTCCAAATATATATATTTGATATAGTAAATTTTGCTTTATTTAAAATAAAGCTTTTTAATAAGCGGCACTATATTATTTTTCTTAGTAATTATGATTTTGTTTAAAATATGCGAGGACTATATATTTTAGAAATAATACAGTTTCATATCTAATTAATAATATATTTAGAAACTTGTTAAACAAGACGGATAATTAAGACAACATTATAAAAAACATATTTTAATTAATTATTAATAAATTATGGCAGGGAGAAAAATGGAAAAAATTGGTAACAAGATTACATATGCCAGAAAAAATATCTCTACATTGGAATCAAAAAGAAGTCGTAAAGATTTAATGGAAAAAAGAGAAAATTATTTTTCACAATTAGGGATCATTCTTACTGGAAAATGTAATATCCGTTGCCGCCACTGCATGTATAATTGTCAGCCAGACACAAAAATGGAACTTGGCTGGCTAGTGATTGAACGCTTAATTAAAGAAGCTTCTGCAATCGAAAACATAACACAGATTCACTTTACTGGAGGTGAACCTTTCCTCGAATTAGATACCCTTTTTAAAGCTGTAAATTTGTGTAAGCTACTTGGCCTGAAAGTATCTGTAGTAACTAATGGTTATTGGGCTGTTAGTGTAAATGTTGCGAAACAAATATTAGAAAAACTTGATGGGTTAACACTTCTTGAAGTCAGTACAGATTCTTTTCATCAAGAGTTTGTGTCTATAGATAGAATCCGGAACGTCATTTTGGCATGTAACGAATTGGGAATTAACAAATGTGTTCGTGTCAGTTTTCTCAATGATCCAGTCTCAGAAATTGAAAACATAAAGAAGCATCTTTCACCTGTTGAGGGTCTATATGAATTAAGCCAACAACCTGTTTTACCAATAGGAAGGGCAGCATCACATATTAACTTAGATTTAATTTTTTCTTATGATCCAAAAGGTGTATTCTGTAGAGGCGCTGACTTCCCTTTAATAATCAGCAATGGAAATGTTTCGGCATGTTGCGGTCCTTCAGTTTCTTGGCTTGGTGATCATCCTCTCTTATTGGGAAACATATTCAAACAAGGTTTAAAAGAAATTAGTGATGCAGCGGATCTTAATCCTATAATACATATCCTCAGGCTATGGGGTCCTAGCGAATTGGTTAATTTAGTTAAAGAACAATCTGAGAAAGATTGCTGTTTTTTCACCCCACCAATGTTGGATGAAATACAGAATATATGTTCTCTTTGTAAGTTTATTATTGCTAATCCGAAATATTCCAGGTTACTACAGCGCGCTATTCTAAACCCAGTGGTTGTGTATGAGTTAGCTGTTAGGCGTATGATAGAACTTGGGGAAATATCCATGATTTTGAAAGAGGTATAAATTTATTTTATAAAAACTTGTGTTGTTGCAAATTATTTATGGAACATAATACTTTACCAATTTCTCATCAGTATCCTTCTCTTTAAACTTTCATTTATTTTCTTTTTATTTTTATTTATTCTATTCGTTCACGAAGGAACTTCAATTCTGGTAGTAATAAGTCGCACACATTCAGGTCCATCCTGCATGAAAGGCTCAAGATGATAACTGTCCCAGACATCAGCAATCAAATTCTAACCACTTCGATTTATCGTTATTTTGTGATCGCCATTATTAAATAGATATAGAGTTACAGCTAAATGTTCATAATCCACTGGAGCTACTTTTGGGCAATTAATTGTTACTCGTTCATCAACTCCTACAACTGCTCTAATGTCAAAGCAAAAAAGATCCAAAAAACGTTGAGAAATAATATTTGCTTAGAACTATTGACAATATTTTTAGAGTCTCTTCCAGAATCTGCACTTGTTTTTCAAGCGTAAATACGCTGACGAACTCTCAGCTTTCTAATGTATTCAAAACTATGCGAACAGTTGACATAAATTTATATCGTTTGACATTTAGGCAAGAAGTATTAGCAAAATCTAAAATAGCTTTAGGATTTACGCACTTGAGACCCAAAATCAAGTACAATGGATTATATGGTTTATTTTAAAGTTTTTCTTTGTACAATTGAAAGTTTAATGATATTGATTTTTCAATCCAACTTCGTAATTCCCAAGCTTAATAACGAAAAATAACTTAGAATTCCGGAAGGTAAATTAGCATGAAACAGCATTGTATAAAGATCCCCAAAAAGAAAGGAGAATATGTAAGGAAAATGCTACTTGATTTTGAAATCCTTGATAATTCACTAAAGATAGGCATGGATGGAACATTTCTTTATATCCCCCTTTCTAGAGAACCTACAACTGGTGAATTGAATAATCTTCCTAAAAAAACAGAACTTATTGACTTCTATTTTGAGCTCCAGAAAAAAAAAACTATCCTTAAAGACCTCCTGGATTTCAGTCCCACATATGAAGTCATCGGAGATATTGCCCTTCTGGAAGAGAACCTTGATCATCAGAAAGCTTCAAGAATCGCAAACTTTCTCATCCAGACCCAACCTAATATAAAAACTGTACTCAAGCCCCTCACCCCTGTAACCGGGGAATTCAGGCTCCGGAAATTTGAAATTACAGCAGGTGAGCCAAAAACAGAAACCATTCATCGGGAATACGGATGTCGCTACAAAGTGGACCTTGCAAAGGCTTATTTCACTCCACGCCTTTCTACTGAGCGCTCTAGAATTCTCTCATGGATTAAGGAAGGGGATACCATTATAGACATGTTTGCTGGTGTAGGCCCTTACAGCATCCTACTCGCAAAAAGTAAAAAACCTTCAAACGTAATAGCAATTGATAAAAATCCTGATGCAGTGTACTACCTGAAAGAAAATATAACCCTCAACTTAGCAAAAAATATCGAAGCAATAGAAGGCGATTCCAGGGAAGAAGCAAAAAAGTTTGCAAACACTGCAGACCATGTGATTATGAACCTCCCCCATAGTGCCCACGAATTTCTTGACTCTGCCATTCTCCTTACAAAGCCGGGAGGAATTATACATTACTACGGAATAGCTCCTGAAGATGATCTCTTCGAAAGCTATATTAAACTCATACACTTAGCTGCTGAGGGAACAGGAAAACATATAAATATTCTGGAGAAAAGAGTGGTACGTTCTTATGCTCCTCACCAGTATAATATATGCATTGAAGTCAAAATAATTTAAGGTCATGAAATATGAATGATTCTACAGAGCGAAATAATTAAATTCGGAATTGTTATTTTAACCTTGCTGATTCTCTCTTCTCCAGATGTCGTCGTGGCTTAGTGGTATAGCGGCTGATTCGTAATCAGCAGAGCGAGGGTTCGAGTCCCTCCGGCGACTCTTACCTACTTTTGTTTAATGTACTCTTTTTTGCGGAGTGGATAAATAGAAATCGTATGAAACATCCGGATGAAGGCATCGATTTTTTAAATTATATAATTTCGAAGGAAGATAACTTGATAGGCGTAATAAAGGCCAAATATAACAGTATTATTTAGTTAAAATAGCAATAAAGAAATTTGTAACTCAAAGACCTTCCATCATACCCATATTTTTGATTAATTTAATTGTTGGTTATCGCTCAGCCCTGGATATCCTGGAAGAGGATATATCCTCAGAGAAAATAGAAATGATATAAACAAACCCTCATGAACCGCTGTCATACGCATGAAACATGAAAAACTTTCATTATCCCTTTCCCACTTTACGAGTGCACACTCTATTTGAATACTGTCAAAAGCTGAATTTATCCCAAAATTTCCTATACCTGTTTTCCACTATTCGTGAAAATCTGGGGGAAGCATACTATAACCAGAGCGAAAACAGAAAAGCAATAGAATCAAAAGCTTTGTCAGTATTCAAATAGAGTGTGCACTCGTAAAGTGGAATAACATATACAGAAAAGTTTTAGCCGTTATATCCAAGTTTCGAAGTTTTGGAAGAGGATTTTAATGACTGATTTTACTTTTAATGCTCCATTTTTTTCTTCTGGCCATTAAGATTCTTTTGGTTTTTATTTTTATCCGTAATCCAGGTTCCACAGGATATCGGAGAATTTTGGATCACTTCTTCATCGAGAACTTCGCCAAGCATGGCAGGGTTCCGAGCATCCATAACAAGTGCATCGAGATTGCATCGTTCGAGAATCTTTGCAGCTACAGGATCTACAGGGGACTTGGAGCCGGCTTTCATTTCAATTGCCATGACTATATCTACGAGTTTTTTAGAAGAGATTTTATCGTATTTTACTGCAGTTGGGTCACAGTTAGGATCTGAGGAATAAATTCCATCAATAGAGGTTGCAATTGTAAGCAGGTCTGCCTGCAAGTACTCTGCAAGGATTGCAGCAACAGCATCTGTGGTTTGGCCAGGGGTAACTCCTCCCATGACCACTATTTTCCCTGAATGCATGGCCTTTGCAGCTTCTATATAGTTTGTTGGGATCTCCCGATAGGCATTTGATCCGAGAGCTGCAATAAGCAGTCGTGCGTTTAGGCGAGTAATCTCAATGCCTATATAGTCACAGGTTACTTCATCGGCCCCCATAATCCGCGCAGCACCAATGTAACTCCTGGCTGCTTCTCCACCACCGGTTATTACAATAATATTATGTTTTTTTGAGAGGTTTTGAAGAATTACGGCATATTCTAAATAATGATTTACATCAAGGTTTTTTGCGAGAATTGACCCGCCTAATGAGAGTACAATGAGCATGATGATATCTACACATTAATTCTGATTTTTAAATGTATCGCTAGACGTCTCTTCTTAAGTAACCAAAAATTCCATATAAAGAGAAATCCTAAAGATCCCCAAAATGATAAATAACTGCTCAAGGCAGATATTTTCTTAAGTTGACTATTGCCTGAAGCAGGTAAATTTTTAGATGCAGGATTGTACATGGATCTTACTGACATACTAAGGGCAGTTAAAGAAGGGAAAATGGATATTAAGACTGCAGAAAAGAAGACCCATGGTCTGGGTTTTGTCTCGTATGAAGACATTGCAAAACTGGATTCCATCGAAAAAGCAGGACAGGAATAGTCGAAGCTATCCTTGCCGACTGCAAGGAACCTGAGGACTTGGTGGAGATTACAAGAGTCATGGTTGTAGAATAGCAGAAGAGCCCTTATTACCCGTGTCTCTGCAAAGCATCTTGAAGCTTTGAGGGCAGCATTTAATCAGGATAACATTGAGTGGAAATAGTCGAGCTCGTACAGTTGTTATCCATGACGGCACTCCCATCCCTAAAATAGGTGGAGTTGTAGGAATTATATCAGCAGGCACAGCAGATATCCCAGTTGCGGAGGAGGCACGGGTCGTTGCGTCAGAGATGGGCTGTGAAACAATCACTGTATATGATGTAGGAATTGCAGGAATTCACAGACTCATTCCTGAGATCCAAAAACTAAAAGCCATGATGTTGGGAGCAATCGTTGTTGCAGCTGGAAGAGAAGGAACACTTCCCACAATAGTTTCTGGACTTATCGATGTATCTGTGATCGGGCTTCCAGTATCTATAGGTTATGAGGCTGGATGTGAGGGAAAAGCTGCCCTGCTGGCAATGCTCCAATCCTGCTCTACCATTGCAGTCGTGAATATTGACGCAGGTTTCGTTGCAGGAGCTTACGCAGCTAGAATCGCAAACATGGTTGCAGCTGCTGGTAAACAAGAAAAAATGAATGACAGAAAAAAAGGCAGTTAATGGCTAATAAATTGAAACCAAAATCCAGGAAGTAGTATTTATGAAATCACTTGTATTCAATCCTTTTTCAGGGGCATCCGGGGACATGATCCTTGGGTGCGCTATCGATCTCGGAGCTGACAGAAAAGCGGTCAAAGAACTTATAGAAGCTTCCATACCAGTATCCTTAGATATTAGAGAAGTTAGAAAAAAAGGAATAAAAGCTCTAGACGTCCGGATAAATGTACCTGAAAAAGAGTCCGTTCGCACATATCCAGAACTCTTGGATACTGTAAAGGCTGCGAAATTGCCCTGTCCAGTGGAGACAAGTGCTATGGATATCTTTTTGAGAATGGCAGAGGCTGAAGCTTCAGTCCACGGACAGCCTGACCTTGAAAAACTTCATTTCCATGAGATGGGACAGAGTGATACCCTTGCCAATATAATCGGTTCTTCAGCAGCTATCCATACCCTCAACTGCGATTCTATTTATTGCACCCCTATCAATGTTGGCAGCGGAACGATGGAATGTGCACATGGGACTCTGCCTGTGCCAACCCCTACTACACTTGAACTTCTAAGAAGAAAAAAACTCTATTTCAGAGGAGGTAGTGAAAAAAAAGAACTTCTTACTCCTACAGGTGCTGCTATCCTAGCCCATTTTGCAATGCCTGTTGAAGCTTTTCCTCAGGGCAGGGTGAATTTAATAGGCTATGGGGCCGGAGATTCCGATTTAGATGGTCCCAATGTGCTTCAGGGAGTGCTATCTGAGCTTGATTCCTGCCTAATCCCGGATGTAATTGAGATGCTCGAAACCAATGCTGACGATGTGAGCGGAGAAATCCTGGGTAACCTGTTCGAGGAACTGCTCGATATGGGGGCAAAAGATATTGTGATTATCCCGGCAATCATGAAAAAAGGCCGACCTGCTCATGTTATCAAGGTTATTGCAAAGCCTGAGGACACTGCAAAAATTGCCAGAAAAATAATTACCGAAACAGGCTCTCTAGGAATAAGAGTCGTCCCAACCAGGCACAGGCTCATTGCTGCCCGGAAAATTGACGTTATTAAATTTGAGGTCGAAGGGCAATTATATGAAACTGCTGTCAAGATTGCCAGGGACTCGGAAGGGATTTTACTCAATATCTCTGCTGAGTTTGAGGACTGTAAGACAATCGCGAAAACTAGTGGTGTTCCTGTAAAAGAGGTAATTCGAAAGGTAGAGGAGGCGGCAAGGAATCTTTTTTTCTAGAATTATGGAGAAGTAATAAACAAAAAAATTGCGCTGTTTTGATACCAGAAAATTCCGGATAATTGAAAAAAATTCAAGAAAAGTAAAGTGGAAAAGTAAAAATTTAAATATTGAGGGTTTTAACTTCTTTTTTTCTCTATGTAATATTCAGAGTTTGCCCATAGAATGCAGTAGTTCTGCATTCAAGACACTTGCTCCTGCGGCTCCGCGGATGGTATTATGCCCCATTGCAATGTAGCGAATTCCTTCTCTTATCCGGCCCACTGATACACTCATACCTTTTCCCATATTGCGGTCAAGGCGCGGCTGAGGTCTGTCTATTTCATCTCTTACGATGAGTACTTTTTTTGGTTCAGAAGGAAGTTCTTCCATTTTAGGGTCGAATTTCAGGAAAGCTTCCCTTACTTCTTCAGGAACTGGTTTGTCTATCATCCCAGCCCATATAGCTTCTGTGTGCCCATCGACAACTGGAACTCTGTGGCAGGAAGCGCTGACTCTTATATCTGCAGGCACAACTGCTGAGCCGTTAAACTCACCGAGGAGTTTCAATGTTTCAGTCTCCATTTTCTGTTCTTCGCTCACGATGTAGGGAATTACGTTATCGTATATTGACATTGCGGAAACTCCGAAAAAACCTGCCCCTGATATTGCTTGCATTGTAGCTACTTGTATGGTCTCAAGTCCAAATTGCATCAGAGGCTTTAATGTCAGGGCCATGACGATAGTAGAGCAATTGGGATTTGTGATAATATATCCATCCCATCCCCGCGTATCCTGCTGGACTTCCAAAAGCCCCAGGTGTTCTGGATTTACTTCGGGGATCACAAGTGGGAAATCCGCTTCCATCCTGAAAGATGATGCATTGCTTGCCACTGCAAATCCGGCTTGTGCAAACTCTGGCTCGACGGTGAGAGCAAGATCTGCAGGAAGTGCAGAAAAAACCACATCCGCATTTACAGCTTTTGGGTTTACAGGAGAAACTTCAATATTTTCAACGCTTTCTGGCATAGCTGTATCTAATTTCCAGCCTGCTGCTTCTTTGTATTTTTTGCCGGCGCTTCTTTCTGATGCTGCAAGGGCTGTAATCTCAAACCATGGGTGATTTGCCAGTGCTTCTACAAATCTCTGCCCAACAGCGCCTGTAGCGCCTAAAATACCCGCTTTAATTGCTACCATCTAAAAGCTCCCTCCAACGAGAGAAGAAATTATCTGATAAAAGAGAAAAAGAAAAAAAATGGGATAAAAAAATTATTCCAAATTAATCATCATTTTACTCTTCTACCTTGATTGCCTGGCTCGGACATGCCTCTTCGCATGCACCACACTCTACACATTCATCCTGGTTGACAACTGCACAACCTTTTTCTTCATCAAGGGTAATTGCTTCAGAGGGACACTCATCGACGCAGCTTCCACATCCAGAACATTCATCTGCATTAACTATCGCTGGCATATTTTTTCACTCTCCTATTATTACTCGATATGTCCCTGGAAATCAGATATGCCGTTTTTGAAACTTCCATAGAATATCGAAAAGTTAGGTCATAACGCCATTGATAGATAAACATAAAAACTTATCGCTTTTTAGCAAAAAACATCTTTAAAAATCAGGATGTAGGTAAGGCATAGACTATATATAGTTACATCTTTAGATATAGAACAGAAGAGAAATTGAAAAATATTTATTCAACACATAGAGTCGTACATAGCAATTCCAGAATCATTTAAGCCATAAATTCCATCTTCTAATTTCAGGAATCCTTCTTTGAGCAAAAATCTATATGGAACTTAAAGAAAAAAGCATTTAAGACTATTCCTTTAATTTTTTTCAGCCTTCCAGAAGACCTCAACTATCCTAATAAACATTATTCATGAAGTTTATAGAAACCTTTTCCATCTTTATATGTTCCATTTTTACATCTTTACCTTCACTATGTTCACCTTTTTTACCGAAATATGTGTCAATATCGTCAATATTCAGTTCATATCAAAACTTCACTCTTTTTTGGTGATTTAAGAGAATTTTGAGAAACCCCTAAATTTCGTCATATGTATATAAATATTATATAAATGACTTGTGAAAATCAAAGGTTTATCGAAATCTTTAAATGAATATTTCCAACGTTCTGAAGAGACTAACTGTAATTATTATTCATCATATTAAGTCATAAATCTTAATTCGCTTTAAGTACAGGTAATTCTATTCTTCAATTATCTTTACATTGCAAATTAACTTATTTTCGCATTTATCGATAACCAATTTTCACTCAAAAAATGAACACATTGATAATTTTTACATTTTTATTTTTAATTTATCCATTTTAGTCTTAATTTTCAATACTTTAATTGATTTTACTTTAATATTTTTTTCCCTCTAACAAAATAGAACACCTACCAGTAACAATACCATGAATCCAATTTTTCGAATCAGAAAATTATTATGAACATTTCATTCTACTTTTTCTTGGAATTCATTGCTTAAATATACCCTTTTTGATTCTTAAAATCAGTGCTGATTTCCAGATATCCATCCAAAGTAATGATCAAATAAATATCAATTTTAGGCATAAATTGACAATTAAATCCCAAAATCAATTCGATTTATTCAGCAAACGTGCCAAAAAATACCGAAGTAAATCTATTAATTAGCATACAAAGGTTGAAATTAGTGGAAAATCATCAAATAAATCACTAAAGCCTACAAATCCGCGGAAACTATCATGTTCTCTTTCATGGTCTCTACGATAAAGATTCTACTGAGACCTCTGCCATAGACACTACTGTCACCAAATCATCTACCAATCATTCAGCCCAAATCAGTTATCCCATAAAGTTTACTCTTTATTTTTTAACTCAACTAGATCTAAACGTGTATTTCCTATCTAAAAACCTAAATAATTATCCACATAGACTTAATTTAGATTATTTGAAATAAATAAAAAAGCTAATAAAATTATTTCAATAATTGACCTAGAAGACTAACAATGAATCTTTAATTGTGGGGTGCTTTGGTTGCCTTACTCCATTTCCACACTATCCGTAGCAAACGTTCATAATTTTATATAATCGTCAAGGTATAAAGTTTGGAGATTCTATACTAAAATTTAAAAATCAGATTTATTTTGCATTATTTTATGAGCTTTTAGACATTGCTAATCCTTTTACTTATTTAAGCTAAAGAACAACTAATTCCAGCCCTTATAACAAGTTTTTTTGAATGTCCCTTAAGGATCATTACCTTACTCAAGAAAATGCCTTGAACAGCCCTATAATCGTACATTTTTGACTTAGAGTTTATCCAAAAAGTCAATAATGGCATCTTGTGAAAGTTATAATTGGTCAAAGCATTCTACTATCGATTCAAATTCTTATTGTCTATTGCAGGATCGAATATTTTCAAGCTAGGTTTTGAATAGTCCAACTGTCGACATTATTTATCCGGAAACTAAATAAAAAAAACTAAAAATAAAAAAGGAGTAAAATCCTAGAAATTTTCTCAGAACCTCATTGCTCTCAGGCGTTTAACCCTATCTTCAGTTAGAGGGTGGGTGCTGAAAAGAGACTGGATAATTCCTCCCTTGAGGGGATTAACAATAAACATGTGTGCACTGCTTTCTTTTGGCTGCACATCTGAGATTTTTGGCTTGTAGTTGGAGTTCCCATATTCTAACTTTTCCAGAGCATCGGCAAGTACCCAGGGTTTCCGACAAATTCGAGCTCCTTCAGAATCAGCTGCATATTCTCTTGACCTTGAGATTGCTAGCTGGATCAAGGTTGCAGCAAGCGGTGCCAGGAATATCATCGCGATAAAACTTACTATTCCCCCTTTATCATCATTCCTACCACCAAGGCCACCGAAAATCGCAGCCCACTGCGCCATGCTAGCCATCATCGTTATGACACCCGCAATTGTTGCAGCCACTGAACTGATTAGTGTATCTCTGTTCATTACGTGTGCAAGCTCATGTGCCAGCACGCCTTCGATCTCTTCATAAGAAAGTAGGTTAAGAATACCAGTCGTAACGGCTACAGCTGCATTCTTCGGATCCCTGCCAGTTGCGAATGCATTTGGCATCCCAGAATCTACTATATATACTTTGGGTTTTGGCAGTTTTGCTTTCATAGCTAATCCATCGACGATCCTGTGCAGGTTTGGGGACTCTGCAGGGGAGACCTCTCTTGCCCTATACATCTTGAGTACTATCTTATCGCTGTACCAAGCTTCCAAAATTGATGATTACTGCAAATAGTAATGCAATGATCATTCCACCCCTACCACCAAAGTAATCTCCTATCAGAACCATGAGACCTGTAAGGGCAGCAAGCAAAATTGTAGTTTTTAACATGTTTTTCATGACTTCTCACACGACATCCTCTCAAGCTAACGCCTGGGTTTTCAGTCTTTGACTCTTATTCCCAAACTTAGTTTAATAAATTAAACAGAGTGAAATGGATATTATATTTCAAACTACAAATATATTTTTTTTCTCTCATCATGCAGATTGACACAACTTATACTATTTATAGTTCTTATTTGTCCAAAAAGATTTCCAGATTTCATAAAAACGAAAGATCAATTCTCAAAATTGGAAATTTCATCTATGACATATAACATTTTATATATTTTTTGACATACCCTATATTTTAAACTCCTATACCCATTAATATCTATGTTTAAATATATTTACATCGGTGTATTTGAGTAACGATTTTAGTTTGAAAACTGGCACTTGTTGAACTCAGAATTTAAATCTATACATTGAAATAAATTAATTATTTGGTGGATTTATTCGATCAAAATCACAGTTGCTGACCCTCTGCAAGCAACTTGATATGTTCGCTCCACTGCTCTGGATATAAAGAAATTATTCAAAATCAAATATTTTCATTCGCTCATATGCTTTTTTTTCCTGGTTTCCCTGATTTTCGATATAGTTTTGAATTACCTCGGAAGTTGCACAATTATTCACAGTTCCAATGTAATTTCCATCACTCCACAATTCACAACCAAAGAACTGTTTTTAATCTCAAATTATTCTTTAAAAATTTATCTTGCTCTGATACTTTTTCTAATCTGTATAACTCTTGAAGTAGAAAATTTTGGTTCACAACCAACGAAAAGATGTACATAATCACAATCATAAACTATAGGATATCTGATTTTATGGATACAATGGCCCACATGAAGTAGTTCCATCTTTATAGTGCAAAGGTAGCTTAAGATATAAATCAGTTAATTAATAACGTTTCTCGAATAAGTTTCCATTCTCAAAGTAAACTCTTGGTATTCGATGGAAATAAAATAGAATAGGTCGTGCTCTTGAGTTATTGATCTCTTATAATATGTTATGGATTCTATTATAATTTGGAGGGAGGTAAACTTACTTCTGAGATAAGTTTCTCAGAATTTTGTTGCCTTAATATAACTATTCAGCCAACCTAAAATCAGTTAGAAAAGATCTATTTCAATGCAATAGATACTTTTGATTACTGGCAGATGAATTAAATAAAATATGATCCGAGTCTATAGTCAAAGAAAATGAACACACATAAATTTGCTCAGTGAATCTTATTAAATATGGCTATTAACATTGTTTTATCCAGGCTGAATAATTATGCTGGAAAAGATATCCGATTTTCAGTACTTCAACAACTAGCTCAGAAGCGCAGTAAAATTTTATCCATTTAAACAATTTAACATAAAAATACATGACTAAAATGATTCCTCAAATACTCTCTCAATCATTTTTTTGTCAAATAAAGATTATTCCACAAATTATCAAAATATGTGTATCAAATGAAAATATTTCAGTCTCATCAAACTTCCCCTTTAGAATTTCTCCCTTTTGATTATCCTGTCCCATCTGTCATATATCTCTTCATTTGTAATAAGGCACCATATAATTTTGGTAATTTTTATTTCTAGATTAATAATTGCCTTTGCGTGTCAAATTAAGTCCTTTTTCCGGTTAAAAATTCTTTTAATTTGCTATTTTTTTTGCTTTATTTTATGAGAAAATAACAAATCAGAGAAATGATTTTCAACACAAACTCTATTTTAAATTTGTTAGCGAGAACCAAGCAATAGCTGTTGAAACTCTGAATGGTAAAGATATATTAAGAATCATCATTTCTCACAGTCTATAATGATTCGGCATGGAGTAGCTTTGTAACAAAATTAGAATATAAATCAGAATGATCAGGAAAAATCATTCTTATGCTAGGTAAATTTAAAACACCATCTAAGATCTGTCATGTTTGTGGATACCATAACTCTGACTAACACTAAAAGATAGAGAATGGAATTGTCCTGATTGCAAGACAAAACTTGATAGAGACATTAATGATGCAATGAACATCACAAAAATTCGCTCTCATTAATCAAAATTTAATTGGAATCTGATACCCTGGAATGTGGAGGATAGGCTTAGGGACTTGTTCTCAAAAGAGAAAGGAATGAACCAGAAGTTACTTAATCTTCAGCTGATTGATAGTCCACTAGTGTCAATGCATGTTCCAGAAAATTTTACATTTTTTAGATC
>Ga0224559_1000188_pt1 | contig 42105 bp, 35 predicted proteins | sample 714S33034metaG_FD_180676 | JGI IMG/M metagenome (GOLD analysis project Ga0224559, IMG submission 180676) | Peat soil microbial communities from Stordalen Mire, Sweden - 717 S3 30-34 | ecosystem: Environmental > Terrestrial > Soil > Wetlands > Peat | place: Sweden: Norrbotten County, Stordalen... | reverse complement strand
AATATTGATGTACCCATCTCATTATAGTACTGTGATCAACTTGAATTCCTCTTTCTATCATCATTTCCTTTAAATTTCGATAGCTCAATGGATATTTTAAGTACCATCTTACATTCAATAGGATAATATCTCCTTCATAATGCTTCCATTTAAAGGAATTAGATAGCATATTACTATCTTTGGTTTTCGTTTTATTCTATTGTATCATTAGAAAGGATTTTTTGCAACGGAACCTCCATGGGGCTCCACTGCCTCTGGGAGAGTGATTGAATAGCTGAGAAAAAAGGAATTAGGAATAAAGGAATTAAGTATTTTTAAGACTCATCCGCAGGCTGAACTTGGAATTACTCTGCTTTTGCTCCTTCTGTGGTTTCGAGGCCTAAAAGTGCCTTAATGGATTTGTTCCCGTATTCAACAACTTTGGCGTTGATCTGAACGATGTCAGGAGCAATTTCTTTACCCCGCATCATTTTTCTCCTGCGTTGTCCAGGGAGTTTAGGGGTGTAACCTACACCTACTGCCAGCAAAATTTTCTGCCTTCTGGGACCTTGGAGATCTGGTTTCATAACAAAACCGCTACCATCGCAGCCACCAGTTATCTTGACTTTGTATCCTGCCAGACCGAAGATGGTACCTTCAACAACTTCACCAATTGACTTTCCGATTAATGCGTTTGCTTCCGCGTCTTTTATGTTGAGCTGATAAGCACGCCCTTCTTTTGGGTCAGAAATTACGACTCTAAAATTTGCCATTTAATGAATCCTCCAATATCAGTTTTATCTGCAATAATTACGTTGCCTTACCTTGTTTTCTTTACCAGAATCCCCACCTGAATTTTTAAAGATCCTGAACTTAGCATTTATCTTCAATATCCGTCATTTTGCCCAAAATGGATTATCTTTTCTTTTGAGTACAAGTAAAATATCAAGAGTTTCCTTTTCATCAGTTGAAAGGGACTCATAAATCTCCTGTTCAAGAACTTTAGCATGCCTCTCAGGAACATTGATATATAGCACGTCTTCTTCTTTGATTTGCCTACCCACAGTTGCACCGTCAATTGCCATTGCAACTTCCTTGCCTACCCTTGCAGAAGGAATATTTTCCCCTTCCGCTTGTAGTCCCTTGATCTTACCCACAACGCTCCCATTTTCGAGAATAATATCTACGTTCGTTCGCACAACTCCACCAAGTACTCTTACCCCTACAACTGCGGGTTTGCTCTGACGAAACACGCATCCTGGCAGAATTTTAAATTTTCCCGGGCGAATAATAGTTTCAAAAATCTTTTTTTCTGACATTTCCTGCTGTTCTTTTACATACTTCTGGTAATCTTCAATCAGACGGTAGATTACATCATTAATAAATATCTTCACATTACTACTTTCTTGCAGGAAATCTCTGGCATCAGAGTGAATTTTGACATTGAAACCGATAATTACCGAATAGAGTGGGTCTTCAACTGTAGAAGCACCAACAACATCCCTGTGTGAGATGTCTCCGACCTCAGCTTTCCTTATTGGAACGTTATTTTGGAACTCGTGCGCAAGGGCTTCAAGGGAACCTATAGTATCGGCTTTGATCATTATCCCAGCAGAGCCTGTATCAATCCTGACTTCATCAATCTCAGACTTTACTTGGGCTACAATTTCCTCAAGGGTTTCTTCCGTAGCAACTCTTATGGGAGCACCAGCAATAGCACCTTCGAGATATGGAGCCGATATCTTTACACCAGCTGCAGCAATGACCTTATTAACCTGCTGAAACTTGCTCTCGTAGCGGATCTCGGAGAGTTCCCTGGGCTTCAAGAGAGCCCTTATTTTCGTATTGATCGGTTCTCCTAGGCTCCCTATAATAATAGTATCTCCTTTTTTCAACATGCCGTCGTAGAGGATAATATCAAGTGTTGTACCCAAACCCTTTTCTTCCTTAACCTCAAGAACCGTTCCGACTCCAGGGCTCTTGGAGCTGTACTGCAGGTCTGCTTCAAGGAACTTCTGAGCCAATCCGATGAGTACCATCAGGACATCGGGAATTCCTTCTCCTGTAATAGCACTTACAGGCACTATACCTAGAGTTTTCTGGAAGTTCGTGACCCGATCATAGCGTTCAGCTGCAAAACCCTGGTTGTATAGTTCACCAACTAATTCATAAAGTTTTGTTTCTAGTCTAAACTGGACATCTGCCAATTGTTTTTTGAAAGTAATGGCAAAAGATAGGTCTTTTTGTGAAATCCAACCCCTTATCCTGTCTATCTTGTTGGCGACAATAACGAAAGGCGTCTTGAATCGTTTTAAGATTTGCAAGCTTTCGTAGGTTTGGGGCTTGAAACCCTCATTTATATCCACTACAACAATCGCAAGATCGGCAAGAGCTCCTCCTCTGCTTCGAAGAGTTGTAAAGGCATGATGTCCAGGTGTATCAATAAAAAGCAAACCAGGTACTAAAAAGTGATCAATAAGCTTTGGATCCCCAAGTTTCTCGGCAATTACTCCGATTTTAACTTCAGTTGCTCCAATATGCTGGGTGATAGCCCCTGCTTCTCCACTAACAATTGTAGTACCCCTTATCTTGTCCAGGAGAGTAGTTTTTCCGTGATCTACGTGCCCCATCACGCAGACTATAGGAGTCCGCAAATTTTTTTTGTCGATCATATGCAAAACCTCTCTCATTCCTGCGTCTTATTCCCTGCAGGTCCAGATGGATCAGAGTTTCCCACTACGGACCCATATTACAAGTACGAAGAATCTAAGCCTGTAACCATACTCTAAACGTTTCATAAATATTAAAATCTTTGATGTACCTGCTTTATTCGTAAATACAGACCTCATCAATCTTGGAATATTTCCAGATTTCGGAGTCTTTGAAGTGGATTGCAATTTCCCTTGCTGCAGCATCAGTGGAATCGGATGCATGAACTACGTTCCTGCCTATATCCAGAGCAAAATCTCCACGAATAGTTCCTGGAGTCGCATCTACAGGATTTGTAGCGCCGGCAATAGTTCTCATGACCCGAATTGCATCTTTCCCGGTAACTACCATTGAAATTGAGGGGCTGGAGACGATAAATTTAACTAGGGATGTGAAAAAAGACTTTGTCTCATGTTCAATGTAGTGTTCCTTGGCAGTGGCTTCCTTGATAACATTTATCCTGAGGGCGATTATTTTCAAACCTCTCCTTTCTATTCTGGAAATAATCTCTCCAACCAGCCCACGTTGAACCCCATCAGGTTTTACCATAACATAAGTTTGTTCCATTCTATACACCTTGACATATCCGAATCATTAATAGATAATTCCTTCTATTATGCTTTTTTCAGCTGGATCTTGCCTTTCTCAGTCCATTCGGTACGCCTTGGAAGTCTACCCAGATTAAAGTTGTTCATGCATTTGGAAGAGCACATAAAGTATGTAGATCCATCTTTCTTGACGTAGAGCTTACCGGTACCAGGTTCCAGCATCTGTCCACAGAAAAAGCATTTTCTCTGTTCCATTTATCTCACCGCTTTCTTACCTGGTAGTCAGCTTTTTAGCTTCTCTTGATGTCTCAAGAAGCATCATAATGTCCCCTATTCTAACCGGGCCTACACAGTTTCTCGTAATGACGCGTCCCTTATCCCTGCCTTCCAGAACTCTGCACTGTATCTGGCTGGCTTCACCATGCATACCAGTATTTCCAATGACGTCAATAACCTCTGCAGCAAAGCCACCAGTTGTGCTTTCATCAGCCATAATCCATACTCCTTGTTATCAGAATCATTTAAGAGCTTCAAGTTTATTGGCGATGTCCTGAACCATTTCAGCTGCTTTTCCTGCATCTACTATGGCGACAGTTGCACAGGCCACACCAAGTCCACTGGCTGCACCTAGTTCCTTCTGATTTTTGATGAAAATGTAAGGTGCTTTTTTTTCATTTGAAAGGGGAGCAATATGAGCAACAATTTCTGCAGGCTCAGTGTCTTCTGCAATCAGTACAAGCTTTGCATTACCTCTTTCAATTGCTTTTGTAGCCTCATTGGTGCCCTTCTTGATCTTCCCAGTATCTCTGGCAAGCTCCAGAGCTTCAAGTGCTTTGTTTGTAAGTTCTTCTGGAACATCAAATTTACCTAATTGTGCCATTTGAGCTTCTCCTTCGAAATTGCGAATACCGCAATTTTTCATCAATCATAGTTTTTTTAACACATATTTGTCGACATTGAAAATCCAAATTCCGAAAAAAGAACCTGAAATTCTTCTATGTGTAGAGTAATTTAGCTAAAATACATATCAATGCTGGCTAAATGCTTATATCGGACCTTACAAGTACATAGTTACCTATAAACTTTCTGCTTGAATACAAGGATTACAATCGAAATACAAGTGCAAAGCAACAAAGATAGGTATGTAAAAGAGTATTTCCAATCTAGGGATAAGAAATAAATCAATACGCTATGGTTATAAATAATGTAATAATTTTGATTCTCATGGACACAATTTGCTATGAAGCGTATAAAAATCTATACATTAACCTTACTAATCGTTGCAGTGGAGACTGTATATTTTGCATCCGCAACTTTGCAAACGGAGTTAATGGATATGATCTGAGGCTTTCAAAGGAATCGTCAATAGATGAGGTCATCGAAGTACTTGAAAAACAGGATCTTTCTGAATATGACGAAATAGTATTTGCGGGTCTTGGGGAGCCTACACTCAGATTCGAAGTAGTGCTCGCAGTAACACAATGGCTTAAAAACAGAAATTTCAAAGTCAGGCTAAACACCAATGGACATGTGGCCCTCATAAATCCCGGAAAAAATGTAATTCTCGAATTGAAAAACGTAGGAATAGATTCCATATCTGTTAGTCTGAATGCCGAGTCCGAAGAAAAATATAATAAACTTTGCAGACCAATTCATAAAAACGCTTACAGTGCAGTACTTGATTTTATTAAGGGAGCAAGGAAGGCAGGAATCTGTGTAAGAGTTACAGTAGTTAACTTGTTCAAAATAGATGTTGATAACTGTAAAATGATTGCAGAAAAGCTTGATTCCGAATTCCATGTAAGGGCTTTATATGAGTCCAAAAATAACGAAATTTATTAGGTATTTAATACCAGAGTCAAAATTAGTGTATTGTAATAAGATTGAGACTTGTGCAGTTGACTGAAATATCAATCCATTTACACCTTTAATTGTCTAATATAACATTCCACTAATTTATAGGCAATGATTTTCAAAACCAGATCTCTTTATTTCAATATAGATGCATCTGTTTTCAGTAAACATAGTAGTTTATAGGCAACTACTATGAATACCTATATTGTTTACAACTATCGCTTGTCACTACTTGGAAATTAATTAATGTTTCTCTCGTAAAATAAAAAACATATTATCTTTTTCTGTGACCCTATAAGATTTCACGGCAATTGTAGGAAAAAGCTGTAATTTTCTGTATCTGATTATATAATAAGACTCTCAAATTGAGCGCCTCAAACATTTAATGTTATTTATATATAGAGATTTTTATAGTAGGCCAGAATAGACCCAAAAAGCTGGGAAATCGCTTAATTTTTCGTTATACTTCATGATATTTAATCACTAGTTAGCAAGTTTAGTGAGCGAAAACTCTAAAGAATCTTCGCTTTTCCCCTATTTTTTGCAACGGAACCGAAACAAGAATATTAGTTTCTACTGGACTTCTTATTTTGTTTTTGGTTCTAAGTTTGGTGGCAGTGAACGCAGAACCCCTATTAGTAAAATCAGCATCTCAACAAGTTTAATATCGATTGCCTTTTTATTTTCACGATTATAAGTGGGATACCCACTGCTTCAGGTGTCGATCCCTTACCTTATAATCGTGATACACAATATAGAGAATTTCGATAAACTCACATGCATTTGAGCATTGGGAGTTTGAATCTCTTGACAATAATTTCTACTTATGAAAACTTTTACTGATTTTGTTCTTAAAGAGGAATATAAACGCCTTCAGTTGGTGGAGACAAACTTGTTGAAATTGATTTCTTTAATTGATTGGAAATCTTTTCGTATCATTTTTGAGTCCATATATTTTAACAAAACAATTTCATAAGGCAGACCCTGGCTCCTTGAAGTAAATCCCAATCCTGGGTAGTGTTGGGATGGGCACTTGGCAAAAATGGCAGCTTATGCTGATATTTCCTATTCAGGAATGTTTGAAGTTATACTTGAAGCTGCAAAAGAAAGGTACAGTATCAGGATTGCAGAAAAAAATGAAAATTTTAGGAAAATACCTGAAAGTTCTCGCAGAAGCAGTCCGGCTGAATATGCTGATGAATTAGAGCAGGAAATTGAAGCCAATAACTCTATGGATTCTGAAAATAACAAAAGAAAAGAAGTGTTTTTCCTAATACTTCTGAAATATTACAGGCTCTTGAGGGCACATAAATTTGAAATGCATAGACGATTATAAAGTTTCTTCTCTTTATTTACAAAATTAATAAAACGGTAGTTCCTTGATTCATGATCAAAAATGAAAGCAAATATAGAGTGAGAGTCTTTGATTACGGTTTTCAACTATTTATTGACATTAACCAAAAATTGAACTTAACTATTTAAAAATTTATCTGCTTACTTAAGACTATCTTTCGATATATTGCATATTCCACAGCTCGGATCACAGAAATGTCCTATATTTTCTCCCCTTTCATCTTCACTTATTTTTTCTTCACTCGAAAATTCGGATGCAAGTGCTCTCGTACTATCTGCAAGCACTGCGGCATTTGAAAGAGATGCTCCTATCATTATAGCATAAAATATACTCACTTTATTAATCCCTCTTCTTCTTGCAACTCTAATATGCATTTTGAGGCAATGGTCACATCGAAGGGCAGAAGCCACGCCTATTGAAATAAGTTCAACTACATCCGGATCGAGACTCTGTAATCCTCTCATGATAGAGTTATCATAAATTGTTTTCGGGATAAATATTTCAGGGAAATCTTTCATAAAGTTTGTAATATAAGGAACTTCTCCATACTGCTTCCGAACATCCTCAAGGAGTTCTGGAACTGCTTTTTCAGGAGAATTTTTCAAAATTTCCACAATATCCTCAAGTTTCATAAAAAACCACCATTATGCACAACGTGGAAACTGTATTCCAACTTCGTTTTTCAGGTAAACGTTACTGTATAAAGGATTAGTGAAAAGTCACTAAACCAGTCAAAGTTTAAAATATAACTTTTAACTCAATAGAAAATGGGTTAAATTGCAAAACCAACTTCAGATTTAGATTTGATCTTTATCAATATATAATTTTTCATCTTTGACCTTGAAATATTTGCAAGCTCAGAAAGGATAACGCCTTCATCAAATTCCAGCTTTTCAATTTTTTCATGAAATTCATCATATGGTAGTTTGACCCTGATCCCATCGAGCTGAAGGGTAAGCGGAGCAGGAGAAAGCGCACTGTGAATCTCCGGGATCTGATTTTCGATCTCTGTCATGACTTTGGCAGGAATAACTGAGAGTGGATCTTTTGACTGTTGTCTACGAATATCATCAGCTATTTTCCCAATCTCTTTACTAAGTTTATCAAGGGCGTTAACTTCGTCTGCTTTCCTTAATCTATGAGAGGTCCTTCCGATATTTCCAACATAAAGGTCTGCTCCTGGAACTTCTTCAGTTTTCAGATCAGGCCCCCCTGTCACAACAATGGGTATTTCGATACCTTCGAAGAGTTTTGGCTTCTTATTAATAATGCAGTCACTGAAAGCTCCGAATGTGAATACTGCAATATCATGTTCATTGATAAGTTTTCTTTCATAGTCCATAGATAGGGATACCCTTCGTCCCATACCTCTGGCGAGACCTATCATGTTTGTGTTAGCTCCAGGACTGCGAAGCGATTCCGCTACATCACAGGCTGAATGCGGAAGATGGTGAGAGGCAAGAGTCGGCGAAACAATTGCAATCTCCACACCTGTTAGGGGAGCTTCTGTAATGATTCCAAGAAGTTTATCAGATTGCTTTTTTACAATCGGAACATCCTTTTTAGGGATAAGCATTATAAGGTTGACTTCAGTCCCAGTAACTACTTTTTGGATTAGGTAGCCTCCTAGATCTTCCAGCAGTTCAATTAAAAGCCCATGTTTGTGGACACCACCGGTGTAAAGATAGGGAGAGAGTACAGCCATCTTATTTTTCACCTGCTCCCGTCAATTCTTCGAGCATCTCTTCTGCCTCGACGATCCATTCATTTTTTAATGCTTCCTCGGACGCTACAAAAATAAATCGATTACCTTTATATAGATGGTAGCGAACTCTAAAACCTTCTGGAGTGACTCGAATTGCAAAATCAACCAGATTTTCGTGGATCCTATGCCTTGGATCTGCAACCATCATTTCTCTAATAAAAGCCGCTTCTTCTTCTGACCTATCAGTACTTATAACTACAGTCAAGCGATCTGGCTGGCTGATGTTCGCTTTTCCATAAAATTCCCAAAGTTTTTCTAACAGCTCCGGAATATACTGCTCCGTTTTGATAGAAATTATTATCTTCTTGGCAAAAGATTTTGATTCCACGTCGGCAATATCAACTGTCTTAATCTTGCTACCGACATCCCTGAGGATTATTACCATCTGAAAGAGGGAATCTCCTGGTCTTAACACGACCTTAATCCTTCCAACTGCCGGAGCAAGCTTGAGACTTGCAAGGTTATCCTCGATAATTTTCCTGTAAAACTCCTGCTCCGAAGCGATTACTGAATCTACAACAAAGGTCTCAAGAGAATCCATCTGTCTCTCACTCATCCACAAAGCCAGAAGCGAGCAAAGCGGCTCCTACAGCTCCTATTAAGTGGGAATTTTTCGGCACAAGGACATTGAGCTTAAGGAGCTTTGTGAGAGCTTTTGGAACTCCTTCTATAAGAGAAGATCCGCCTACCAGAATCAATGGCTCTTTAACATCTACTTCCTGAAGTTGCTGCTCGTAGATCTGTTCCACAACACTATAGCAGGCTGCAGCTGCCACATCTTCAGGACTAGCTCCTTTGGCAAGAGAATTTACAAGAGATTGTATTCCGAAAACTATGCAGTAACTATTCATAAATACATTTTCTTGCATTCCTTTGACTGCCATAGCTCCGAAATCAGTAATATCTACACCAAGACGCTTTGAGATCATTTCAAAGAAGCGCCCTGAAGCTCCGGCACAGATACCTCCCATTGTAAACATTCCAGGAATACCATCCTCAACTGATATTGCTTTATTGTCCATACCACCTATATCAATAACCGTTGCAGAGCCTTTCTGCCTATTCGCAAGATAAACAGCTCCCTTAGAGTTGACGGTGATTTCTTCCTGGATAAGTTGTGCTTTGAAATGGTTTCCTACTAGGAAGCGTCCATATCCAGTAGTGCCCAAGGCCTGGATTTCTTCTATGGAAACCCCAGCTTCTTTCAGGGCAAGAGAATATGCTTCTTCTGCGCTTTCAATAACCTTTGTTGTGGGCACCCAGCCTTTACCTATAATTTCATTATCTTTCATAACCACTGCTTTTGTAGTTGTTGAACCAGAGTCGATTCCTGCAGTCAGTCCTGACTGAATTTCTCTTGTAAGAAGGTGCTTGTGCCTGACAATGGTTGTCAAAGCTTCCAGACGAGTAAGCAAGGTGCCTGCACTGGTGCGTTCGGTGAACGAATAACTAATTACCGGGACGCTTGAGTTCTTATGGATGTACCTTCTAACCTCATTTCGGACAATAGCCCCTTCAGCACAGCGGAAGCATGTGGTAATAAAAACTCCATCTACATTGGTTGTTCCCTCAACAACAGCCTTTGCACGTGCCATCATGAGCCTCAGGTCTCCGCTCGCAACCTCAAGACCGAAATCCCTACTTATTGTATCCATGTATGCGATGTCAATCTCAGGGTAAACGAATTTTGCATTCACTTTGTCTGCAGCAGATTCAAACTCAGGCTGAACCCCGGAATACTCAGAACCACAGGATACAAGGGCAATCTTGACAGGTTTCAATTCTTCAGAACTCATTTTCCGGTCTCCTTTTCTGAAGGTTCTTTATCTGCTACTTTTTCATCATGTCCCAGCTTTTCTTTAGGCAATGATTTCAGAAATTCTACTATTTTACTCACGAAGTCATGAGCTTCCTCGTCTAACTCCGGATACTTTATCTCTAGAACTGGTACCCCTTTCGAGCGAATCAAATATTTCATCAGTTCATTAGTACGGTTACAGCCCACGCAACCGAAGTTTGTAGGTGGATTTTCGACTATTATTGAAGCTTCTGCAGCTTCTATAAGGGGACCTATTAGGGCCATCCTGCCTCTGACTCCTGGAGGAACTTCAATTGCGGCATATCGAAGCCCTAATTTAGGATCTTCAGGAGTAATATTCAAAGGGGGAGAATCCAAGCTAATACTTGTAACCTTTTCTCTTATTTGGTTCATGATGACAAGGGGTTTGTGCCCGAAGCGCTCAATAAGGTCAGCCAAAATAAGACTATTTGCAGGATAAATGAAAACCTTTGCCAACAACTCACCTCGCAAGCTCCTCTTCAATAATTTTTTCCAAAACAGAAACTTTAATCCTGGATTTCTCCTTAAGTTTTTCTCTTAAAGGTGCTTTTTCTTCCAGTTCATCCAGTGCAGCTCCTATGGCAGGGAGCATCTTGACTTCTTCTCTAAGGAAATGAAATCCCGGCCGTGGCCCCCCTCCAAGGGTTGCACGACAACGCCTTTTGTCTCCTGCAGGAAATCCTCTATCTTTGATAAAAATATGATTTTTATCCAGCTGCCTAATTCTTTCGATCACTGTCTGGACCTCATCCTTCGGTCCTGTTACTATAAGTCCAAAACAGGTCTCTTTCACCGTAACCGAGAACTCCGATTCATAGATTTTCATAGCTGCATCTGATGGCAGCACTTTATCTGAACTGATTACAATGTACTTTGTAACCGTTTCATTTTTTGTTTCCGTCATCTTTTGTCTCTCCTCAGCAACGGGAAACTTTAAATTCGATGGATTCATACCGCGAATTTCTTTAAGCACCCACGTTATATTTAACAAGCACATTACAACGAGTTAACTTACTCATTAGCAAGCTTTTATCACAGTAGCAGCCAGCTTATTTGTTAGTTTTTAATTTACCTTTTATTACTACGATAAAGTATGAATAACATCTTTTCATATATTACAACTAATATTTATTAGATTAGCTATTATCTCATCTTCTTCCTTTCAGTCTCATTTTCTTAGCATTTTATTTCAGTTTACTTTTAAAATACTTCACTTATGTATATCGCATCTCCTTCCTCGATATCTTTAAGCTTCGAAGGCTCGATGATCCGTCCTATAAGGTTGGTTGAGGAAAATTTTTCTCCAGTGGGGCCGAAAAGATCATCATCTACGAGTTTGACCCCTATAGTCCCCATCCTCTTTGCTGCCTGGTTTGTGATCCCTATTTCCCCAGCAAGTATCTTGTTCATTGGCGTATTTTCTGGGAGGATTTCTTTATATTTTACGGTTTCTTTTTCAGTTTTGAATAGGTAGGTATTATCATATATCATGTAGACAGGCAATTTTCCAACTGTTTTTGTCTTAAGTCCAAGAGAATGACGGAAGAATTCCACAGATTTAGGCGCTTTATCAGGGTAAAGTTCAATTTCAATACGTTTTGCCTTGGAAACCGCATAAGCAGTTACTTTTGCTTCTCCAAGAATTTCCAGCGTTGTAGATGGATCATGGCTGACAATTACTGCATCCTTTCCAGTATATCCGGCCTTTACTAGTTCAATTCCTATGGAGGAAAGTACGGGATTGATCTCTTCAAAGCTATGGCCAAGAAGTACTATCTGGGGAGGGATACTTTCAACTGATATTTTCTGTCCCACTTTTGCCAGCTTTATAAGTTCAAGACCTTTAGTTACATGCCCTACAACCGAATGTACAAGACTTGAAGGCAGTTCTTCTTTGGAGATATAGGTTCTGCCTGTTCCGTATCCTACTGTGCGGATCGAAATGGTCCCCTCGTTTCTCGGCTCAAAATTTTCGTATGGAACAGGTTCTTCTTTAAGGCTTCATCCGAGATAAATGAGCTAGTAAACACATCCACAGTGAGTGCCCCTTCTCGGGTCAGGGCATAAAATTGTTCTGCTCCTATTGGAGAGTTTCTGGAAAGCTCAGCCTCGAGATAAGTGAATATCCCATTTCCATTTTCAAGTGGTGTAGAAAGGTCAGTAGTGGATGTTTTTTTTGCGAGTTGTTCCCATTCTATAATAGGCTTGATATTCAAAATGCTATCCTCTCTCGAAAGTCTGAACAAAATTTTTCTCCCTGTAACAACTTCTGCAAATGCACTGTCATTAGGAGCCCCATACTCTGCAGTATGCCTTTTTCGTGAAAATATAAGATGAGTATTACTGGGGTCAAAACCTCCTGCACCGAAAAGGACATCAAACGCTTCAAAGCTTTTGACTTCATGCGAAGGCTTAATATCAGCTTCAAAAGGCCCGAAAGCCAGAGCTTCAGGACTGGCCCAGTGGACAGGTTTTCCTTCATATTCTTTAAAATGCTCAGCCCATAATTTTCCTGAGGGAGACTCACGATTTTTAAGTTCGATCCTGAATTCCCCCTTAGGAGTATTGATAGCGTATTCAGTGATTATCTCCATCCTTTTCTCAGCAGTCTCTTCCAGAATAACAATTGCAGTATCAGCTATGTAGGGAGCTCTGGAAATTTTAAGGACATCTCCAAGGGTAGAGCCTTCAGGTAAAGTATATTTTTGACCGTTCACCTCTACGCTGATCTCATTACTCGTAATCAGCACCTCATTTTAGCATTTGTTTTCATACAAAAAGGTGGCAGAATATTTATAGTTCTTCTGCAGCTTTGATCCATTCTTCTTCAGTGAGGTGTGAAAGTACATTCTTCGGTTTCCCTATATCCACGATCTTCCCTTCTCGCATGAGTGCTACCCTATCACATATCTCGTTTATAAAGTCCATGTCATGAGAAACTATAACAAAGGTTTCCCCGATTTCTTCTCTAGCTTTAAGAATGGAGGTTGCCACAGACATCTTAGTAATTGGATCCATTGTTCCTGTAGGTTCATCCATTATTACGATTCTTGGTTCCTTTATAAGTACCTGCGCAAGTGCAATTCTATGCCGCTCTCCTTCACTTGTTTCATCAGTCATTTTGGGTAAAATGGCTTTTGCTTTTTCTTCTTCAAAGCCTGCAGCTTTGAGGGTGATTAAAGCTTTTTTGACACCAAGCTCGAAAGGCAAGTCCAGGCTGATAGATTCAGTTAGGTTATCTACTACGGAGCTTTGAGTGTAGAGACCGTATTCTTGGTGTAGGAATCCCATATATTTAGTTGCCCTTCCTTTATTTTTCACTCCCAGCTGTGTCATATCAACCCATTCATCTCCTACCCGAACCTCAACTTCTCCAGAAGTAGGTGGTAAAATTCCCATCAAAATCTTCGAGGTGGTAGTCTTGCCTGCTCCGCTAACACCGACTAGCCCAAAGATCTCTCCTTCTTTTACATCAAAAGAGATTTTATCCACAGCTCTTACTACACCACGATCTACCGATATATAACGTTTAGAGAGGTTCTTTATTCGTATAATAGGCTCTCCGATCATGGTATTCGTTTCTTGTTTCACCATGCATATGCTCTTCATAAAAACTGCAGAGACCTCTACTGAGTTCCCTTCCTGAACTATCTCTCCGTTTTCAAGAAGAATTGCTTTATCTGCTAGATTCTCGATGACCTCAGGCCAGTGGGAAGTAAAGATCATGCTCATATTGTAATTTCTTACTGCTTTAATAATTGCATTATGTACTAACTTTGCAGTCATTGGGTCGAGGGTACCTGTGGGCTCGTCGGCTAACAAGAGCAAGGGATTTCTTACCAGCTGTCTCGCAAGTACAACTCTCTGTTTTTCTCCGCCTGAAAGTTCTCTTGCAACATGCATCATTCGGTGGCCCAGATTTACTTCTTCCAGCAATTCAACTGCCTTTTTTACGGAATTCTGCCCCTGATACCCAATCTCATGTAGGGAGTTTATAACGTTTATAATAACTCTTTCGTCGCCATAAAGGGCAAAGGAACGCTGCAGCATGATTGCAATTCTTTTGGTAATATCTTTCCTTATCGGATCATAAAGGGAAAGTTTTATAAAATCAGCTTCAAAAGTTTCGAGTATCTCTCCACAAACCAGGCACTTCTGGTTCGCCATGCTTGGGCGTTCTATGAATCCGCACTTCTTACAGCGGGCAAGATGGTAAATTACTTCACCTGATATATTTTCATAAGTTTCAGTCCCGCGCAATACATGCATCAGGATTGTTTTTCCTGACCCACTTTTTCCCAAAACTCCAACTATCTCCCCTTCATTGACACTTAAATTTAAATTTTTCAGCGCTTTAAGACCATCAAAATCTACATTTAAATTTTTAATTTCAATGAAAACTGGCATTAATTCTCCTCCAAATTGTGAGCAACAATAACTTTATGGTGGTTCTTTCTTGCCTGCTTGAGCATGTCGTTGAAAGTGAAAAGCTATGATTTCAAGTAAATAATATACTATATAAATATTACATTTCACCTATTTGAGCAACAATTACCTGAGAGGAAACATTACATGAATATACCTTATTATTTTTCCACTGTTAAAATTAAAAATTCGGATCATTTATAAATTTGTTCCATTAACATTAGTTCGAGTTATTATAGAGGATTTCAATAGAAACCATAAATTTAGTCATATGCCAATAAATTTTATATAAATGACTCATTAAAATCAGAGTTTATTAGAATCCTATCTTTAGTTACATGTCATACAGGCCAATTACAGACTTTTTACTACATTCACAACTTCAATTATATCATCAATTATCATATCCGCTGCTTCTCTTAGTTTTTTAGGTCTTTGGTCTCCCTGTTGTGTTGTCATTATCCCCACGTCTGCTGCTCTGAGAGCAAGTATATCATTGATCCCATCACCTACCATAACTATTTTTTCGTACTTCCTTTTTAGTTCAAGCACTAGGTTCTCCTTCATGGAGGTGTTTGAAAGAGCAAAGACCTTTTTCTGAGGAATGTTTATGAATTCAGCAAGTTTCGTAAGGGCGAACACTCCATCCCCTGATGCTATATAAGTATCCACTTTCATGGCATGGAGTGTCCGAATAGTTTGTAACGTAGTGCTGAATACCTGCCCGCCTGTACTAAGCACATAGGGCACGCTTCTGGCTTCTGAGTCAATTATCAAGCCAGAAGCGCGATAAAATATGTCAGGGCAACGGTATGTAACCATTTTCAATACATCATGCAAATCGCTCATGAAGAGTGTTGCTCTCTCTATAATCTCGTAGGCAATTGCTGAGGGAAATTTTCCTTTTGAACAGCTTATACCTAGTGAAATTCTGTGTTCTCTTATAAACTCAAACAAAGGCATATCTTTCCTTGAACCCAGGATAATATCGCTTTCAGTATTTAGAACAACGAGCCCACATCCATTTTTTTGAGCGACGATATCAGTGCTCTCTATATTTTCAAGAATATTACCGGTGCTGGTTTCCTTTGCAACCCTATACATACGTAGGAGGGTTCCAGCACTGTCAAAAACCACTGCAATTTTTTTAGCCATATTGAGTGATAAGTTGTAAAATAAAAAAAATTTATGCAAAATCCAAACGAATCAAAAGAATCGAAATTTTATAAAAAAACTAAAATGTGGCTTAAATCAGATTTCTCCTTTCAAGTAAGTGATGCCCCTGATAGTAGGACACCGATAAAAAATCCAAGGATTACTCCTGAGTTCAGGAAAGGAAGCCCTGCCTGTGGTTTTCCTTTCATTACAAGAACAAAAAGCACTACAAACCCTGCAAGAGTACCTAACATTGCTCCTAGTACGGGATATGTGCTTCTTCCAGTTGTATGAGTAAAAATGCTTGCGGAGACCACAAGAAGCGTGGGCATTATGGCATCCCCAAGGCCCATGAAAAAAGCTTCGTGTTCCTCTCCCTTTTTAAAGTTTTCTTGTAGGAAGGAATACTTTGAGTGCTTTGGGATAACGAATAGAAGGGGAAGTTTTAGATCCATAATACCCTCGGCCATTGTTATCATATGCTTTGTCCTGTACACAGATATGGCATCATAGACTGCAAGGAGCATTAGGAGAAACACAACAGGGATAACTGAAAGGGAAATTCCTATCAAAGCGCTGACTCCACTTGCAGTGCAAACTCCCACAAGGTCAATTAAGTACCATTCAGGATACTTGTAAAGCAGCACTGTCACTCCTACAGATGCCAGAATTGAGACAATAGCTTCAAACCCGGAGAGAGATGGTAGGAAGGTAAAAAGAGCGTAGAATACATAATAAAGAGTGCTTATGATGGCGAAATAGATGAGGAAACTGATAATAAATTTCATATTTTTCTTTATTGCGATCAAGGCAAATAAAGTGAAAACCAATATTAATCCCATATAATAGATCGCGTTGGACAGTTGGGTTGGGTCCTCAAAAGTTTTCATCCCGCTAACTTCCATGGGTGTGGATAAAAACAGTGCAAAAACCTGTACCGTAATGATAAGCCCTCCCATAGGGAGAATAGGTAAATAATCTTTAATTGATCGGTCGCTGGAATTCAAGTAATAAACTCCTCAATTCGTAGAAGTATGCCTTTTTACACCTTTGTATATTTAACGGCCTTCTGTCTTCTTGCATTATATATAATATTCCCTTTACAGGCAATTTTTTTTATTTTCAACCTTTTTCTTAAGTAAGGAATATTTTTCTAATAAAAGCTGAAATAGAGCGGAATTTTATGCCACTTTTCAACATCATCTATATAAAGGACTCGGCTTTCTATTCAAAGCCAGGTCTAGTAGCAGAGAAGCTTATCTTGTATCAACTTTTAGATGTTTATTATATCAGGAAAGTATCTCTACAATGTGGACTTCCAGTTAAGTATTAAGCGTTTTATGAAGGTAACATTTTGATCAAGGTAGAGATTTTGTGCTCCTTAGCATCTAGATCCTATCCGAAAATTGTTGTGACGTGTTACAACATTTACAATCGCTATATTGACAAATTAAATGATACTCGATGTTATACATCTTATGTAACTTCTAAAACATGCTATTATTAACTCTTGGGGTAGGTCTTTAGATACACATATTTAAATTCAAATTCTATTGCTAAGACTTGATATTTAGAATTATTTATTTGTTAGGTTGTTGATCCTTCATCTTTCAAGGTTTTTAATACAGTCTGGATTATTGATTGAATGCAGTTAATTGCTAGTGAAATTAATGATAGATTTTGACTACAGCAGAAGATATTAAAAAGTATCAAAACTCTCTTTTCCAAAGTATGTCGGACTTACGCAGCGGAAGTGGGAAATCAATAGCATTAAACATAGAACATTCTAAAAATTAATTTTTTCACGATGATATTATCATACCTGATTTTGCATCATTAGTGCGTAAGTTCCAATATTAATAATATCCTGTTACTTATTGGAGATCTCTATTTTTTATTCTGCTTCTTTATTATTCATTCAAAGTTTTATTTTTCTCTTTCTTGAAAACGGCTTGCTGATTTTCTCTGTCATCCTACGAAGTCTATTTGTAGGGCTTTAACAAGGTGTTTCAATGCCTTGAAAAGTGTACATTTTTAGTCCCGAGTCTCCTAGCTCCATATGCTCTATAGTCAGATAAGCTCCATGAGTTAATGGTAGCAATGTTTTCTGATTTGTATGAAACTGAGGAAATTCAGAGATTTTAACACATAACTTGGGAAAAGTATTTTTAGGTAGTTGTGTTCTACCTTAAAATCGAGCTTTGAACTTGTAATAGGTTTAAGTTTAAATTTGTTTATAATAACTGTTTTGTAATTTAAATGTTGTTGTTTTTATGATAATATTAAAATTCATATAAATTTAATGACTAAATATCATGAAACAACGGTTTTAATAAATCAAAAAATATACTTTTTCAATATAACGTTTTCTTTGTTGAGTGAAGTATTATCCATTTTTATTTTTGTAGTTGTTTCTTCTCATTAATATCTAAAACACATCGAGAGGTTTAAAATAAAAAAAGCTAGATATTGCTATTGTTATTTTTGCTATTACTTGTAGAATACATGTATCTTTTTTTGTAATAGTTAATTATATTTAGACAAAGAGGTGAACAAATTACTTGATGAATGTTCATTTAATTAAATTCAAGACAACACAAATGCGTATAGGCATAACATTTTACAAAATCCTTATTTTGGCTTAATTCTTATAATAACTATTATTATTGTGCAATATTTGTTTTACTGGTGAGATTAAAGTTACCTGGTATAATGGTTATAACACCTGTGTTAAATGTATTCCAATATATAGTGTAACAACAGGATATTGTGAAAACATGACAATAAATTTGACCAAAAAAACGTTGATGGTAATATCTCTATCCTAGAATTTATTAAAGATGCATCCTGTAAGTAATTCAAATGAAATGATTTCTGGTAACTATTTACATATTGTGCTTTAGATTATGAAGAATATAAAGTTTTTTGGAGACTACAAATTTGCTGCAAGGATATTATGAATTATCATTCCCTAAAAATTTTTAATAATTGTTAATACCATCCAATTCTACGAAAGAAACATTTAATAGGCTGTATTTGGTAAAATCAAACCACTAATTAGTTGTAACGAATAGGACTTACGCAGTTTAAGAAAGATATCAATAAGTTTTAACCTTAAATTATTTAAAGAACAAATTTAATTACAATGTTAAATGTATTCGATTTTAGATCTCAGTGCTTAAGTCCTAGAGAGTATATAAACGATCAATTTAATCAGAAGTTTATCGAAATTCTCTATATTAAGAGCAAAAATTAGAAGAAAAATATACAAAATGGAAATGAAAGAGATAATTATGAAAGGGGATAGCCATGAAACCGAAGATAAATTCAACCCGTTTTGGTTCTATTACGGTTAAAAGTAAGATCTCTGAGCACGATATAGTTTTACGTAAGAATGGGCAAACAAAAAAACGCAGGAAAAAGCTTTCGGAAAAAATCTATGGAACCTCCCACAAAATTTCACTTGCCGAGGCTAAATATATCTATGACAAGGGAGCAGATGAGCTAATTATTGATACCGGCCAGACTGGATACGTTGAACTTTCAAAAAAAGCTGAGAAGTTTTTCGAAGAGAGCTATTGCAAAACAAAACTACTTCCCACCCCAAAAGCAATTAAACTATGGAACAGAAGTAAAGGAAAAGTAATTGCAATGTTCCACGTAACCTGCTGAAATTTATCTTGACTTCCACAATTTTTAAGGCCAAAGATCTATCTTAGATTAAAAAGCGAAAAAAATAGGATAAGAGACAAAATATGAACAAATAGCATTAAAACGGATTTTGAAAAACCTCAGATTTAAACAAATTCTTATATAGGATTTATAAATAACTGACATAAAACTAGGGATTATCTAAATCCTCTAATAGAAATAAATCGAGTTTGAATGAAAAAGTTTAAACAATTGGTAACTCGTATCATTCTCAAATCCGATCAAATTTTTCAATAATTTATTCCCTAATCCCATTACACCATGAACTATTTACTCGATATTTGTTTTTATTCTCTGAAACAACATTCTTTTTTCGATATTCAATTCTGCCGTAGTCTTCCGAGAAACGTCGCTTCAAATTTCATTTATGCTCAATCCGCTTGCCTACCCTATAAGCTGGACAGTTTTTTCTAACGAATCAATTACTTTAAGATTCTCCAGTAGATATATTTTTGTGGGTATATCTGTATTGTCCCCAAATGGCATTGTTTTATTCTTGCCCTGGGTAAAATAGGTATACTCAATATAGAAATTCTGGTAAAAGCTTTTGACCCCTATTAAATGAGTTTTGACGATTAGAGCGACATTCCCCTCTCTTTTTACAGTGCTTTCTGAATCCAATTAGATACTTTTTTATACTGCCTTGGTGCATCAAATTACGAGATTAACTCAGCTCAGCTTAAGTTAACAGCTCTTCTGGAGCTTTTCTGGTACATTCAGTAAAATGTTTCACGGCTAGCAAGTAATTTTTTTCAGTGCTCGGTAGAGAGTTTAGAGTATTAATCAACTCAATAATTTCAGGATCGTTGCGTAAGTCATAAAATATTAAAAATTTTCCGCAATATGGATATACTTCCTTTTGGACTAATACCTTAATACAAGCATCTCCACATAATAAATTTGAAGCATTTTATAAGATACTAAAAAAAAATTTTACAGGTACACTAGAGGTATAACGATGGAAACTAGAGACACAGTATTTCTTGTTGTGATGGTTCTATCATCCTTCCTTTTATCCTTTGAATGGCTTAGAAGATTTGAATATGCATCCACAAATCCTCTAATTATTCTCTCGGTTATGATCTTAGTCGGAACACTAGCTGTTATGATTATCTCTATCAACAACAAGCTTCAGGAATTTGAAGATAAGATAGAAGCAAAAGATCGTACCCTAAAAGTAAATATGGAGAGTACGGAAACAAAAATTGACGAAAGAATGAATGAACTCTCAAGCAAAGTTGAGAATGCTATTTGCGAATTCAACCGCAGGAAATACCATTAAATTTTACTCATTACCATTAAGCGTGCTCATAACTTCACTTCTTTGGTAAAAATGAAATTTAGAATTTATTATTAAAGAAGATTATTTTGTTGATTTGAAATTTTTCTGACAAATAATTCTAATTGTGTATGTGAAAATCGGTAGAAGTCTAGCAATTCATCCTTTACGATATTTGATCTACTCTCTGAAAAGAGTAAGTTATAAACACTACCAAATAAATTACTGAGTAATATTTTGATTTTACACGATTTTAATAAATTAATTCAAATTCATCATCATTTTAATTGGAAATATGTTAATTTTTTTCATTTTAAATCATATCAATTCAGGTGTTTCAAGGTCAGGCCCAGCTGTTTGGTAAAGTATATCTATTTGTTATTATGTACAATTGAGGAATATTCAAAACCCAAGTAATTCTAAATATAATGAATCAGATATTCCACATCTTAAATTATTATTCCTCAGAGTTCGTATTATTTGATGGTACTTTTGTTAACAGGTCAAGAAGGAAAGCTAATATGCACCTCAATCTAGAACCGATTGGCATCATTAAGAAGATTGCAAATAAGTCGGAGATTTTAATTTATTCTGATTTTGAACAGGTCATACAAAATATTTTTTCCACAATTGGAGAAGGAGCTGAAGTTGGCCAAAAAATCCTGGTTATTCACAAAAACAACAATAAGAAACTGGTAGATGGTCATCAGGTTCAAGTAACAAAAGCGACATTATTAGGAAGAAAAGGTAATTTGCTGACAATATCCAAAATTGAAGCAAACGAGGATTCTGTGATCGATGTTCGACTTGATCTTATTGCCTAATTTTTTAAGTTATCTCTAAACTAAAAGCAGGTAAAGCTCACTTATTCTTGAATTCCTCTTTCTTTCCTTGCTAGAAAGATGATAATCTTTTAGGAAAGTTTAGGCCGTGTTCCAAATAATTGAACAGGAACTCTAACATTTACAATTATTTTAAATTCCATAGCGATAGTTATCTTTCAGCATAACTGGAATTCTGGTAGTATCTGTGAGTTCAGTACTTCACTAACTCTTAATCGAAAACTCAAAAATAGAATCTACTTTTTGTAGCTCTTATAAAGCATTATTGACAGCACAGAAGTCTCTTTTTTGTTTAGTAAAAAAATTATTGAAAACCGATTTAGAAAATTTATCTGAAAGAGTTTATACTCCGGCAATGAAAGCTAGAAGAGCAAAGAACATTGCGATTTTGAACATTTTCGAAGATTTCGCTGGATTTTTGAGGGTGAGGATCTGGTGAATAGCCGCGAAGAACCCCAAGTCTGCCAGAAGGACGAAGTAAAGATAACGCAGGCCAAGTATTGACATAAGATAAGGAAGAGGGCTTAAAAAGATGGCAAGAAAACCTATTAGCACTGCGATATAGCTTGCTTTTTTTGCTCCTATCCTAAGAGGTAGGGTATCTATTCCCTCCATCTTATCTCCTTCCATATCTTCAATATCCTTAACAATTTCCCTGGCAGTAATAGCAAGAGCTGAAAGCACAAAAAGCACAAAAAGAGCTTTAAGCCCTTCAAATCCAAAAACAGAAGCTCCGAACAAGAATGTCGAACCCGTAAGATAGCCTATACTTAGGTTTCCTAAAAAAGGTGTACTTTTAAGGGTTTTTGCATAAAGGATAAGCATCAAAGAATTAAAAAAAGCAATAACCCCACAAATCTGTTGGATCGAAAAAGCCGTAAAAGTTCCCAAAGCAAAAAGAAGATAAGAAAAATATAAGGCTTCCTTTAATTTCACCCTTCCGGAGGGGATAGGTCTTTCAGGACGGTTGATTGAATCTATCTCAAAGTCATAATAGTCATTAATGGCATTTCCTGCACCTGAAATCAGAAATACTACCCAAAATACAAGTCCCATATCAAGAAGGGGGTAATTTTTCAAATGAAATAAGTCAAAGGTATCTGATGCCATAATATTTTTAGCTATAAATGTTCCTATTGTAGCCGCAAAACCTGCCATCAGGCAATTTTTGTACCTAATAAGTTCCATATATGTGCGTACCCTGGCAGACATCAAGAGATAGCAGCATTATTAAGTATTAAAAGTATCGGATCTTTCCAACCTAAGTTTTCCAGCCTAGTTTCTCTTCTACGATTCCTTACTATAGTACTTTATTGTGTAAGCTGTTGCATTTCCAACTGTATTATAAATATATTTTAGTGAATTTCAATGAATTACTATGCACTTGAGCATTGGAGAGTTGAAATCTCTTGACAATAATTTTCATTTATGAAAACTCTTACTGATTTTACTCTTGAAGAAGAATACAAAAGTCTTCGGTCAGTTGAGGACAAAGTTGCTGAAATTGATTCCTTAATTGATCGGAAATCTTTTCGTATCATTTTTGAGTCCATATATTTTAACAAAACAGTTTCAGTTGGCAGACCTGAAGCAGATGTCATTATTATGTTTAAAATGATTGTTTCACTGAAATAGCATTAGCTTTCCGACTTTGAACTTTAGAAACAAAGGATTGCTCAGATTTCTTTCAGGAAATTTCTTGGTTTTCCTGAATGCATACCATAAAGTACCACAGTCTGAACATTCAGAAAAAGAATTATTGATAACTACATAGAAGAAGAAATATGTGGACATTTGCAAAGCCAACTTAATTGCTTTGGTTTTGAAAATAAAAAAGGGAATGATTCCAGATGCTACTTTTATCCATTCAGATCCTTAACATGCAAAAGCGGATAAACATCGAGAGAATGAAGCAAAACAAAAATAAGCATAAAAGGAGCCTAGACAAAAAAGGATAGTAAGTTATACTTTCCTTCATGCTATAAACACTACATTTATCCTTTTCACATCCCATAAAGACCTCAGCTTTTCTGAAATGTCCTCTTTGATTGCCGAAGCAAATTGGTGATCTGCAGGCAAATCTACAACCACCCTCACCACTCCATCTTCAATACTTGTTTTAAGGATAAGGTTCGTGCGGATAATATCAAGGCCCGTTAGTGGATTCATGACGTGCTTGAGCCTGCTACGGACAACTTCTTCGGTTGTAGTTTCTTTTTCGATAACAAGCCCGTGCTTTTCTTCGTAGTCCCGAATCGCAGCACGCAGGCCCTCAACTGCAAGCACTGAGCAGTGGGCTTTGATTGGAGGGAGCCCTCCAAGTTCTTCAGAAGCCAGTTTCCATGTTATCTTCTTTGCCTCGTCGAGAGTCTTCTCACGTGCAAGGTCTGTAATGACAGAAGCTGTGGCAATATTTGAGGCACAGCCGTAAGATTCGAATTTTATGTCTTCAATAACCTTTGTTTCGGGATTTACTTTAATATAAACTGCAACCATATCTCCACATGCCGGGCTTCCCTCAAGGCCTTTTCCATCAGGATTTTCTATATTTCCCACATTGTGTGGGTTCCTAAAATGCTCCAGCACCTTTTCACTGTAAGGAAACTTCATTGTCTCACCGATCTCTCCGTCTTTAATCTATTATCCTGCCTTCCATCTATTCTAATTTTCCTGTGTTATGTTTCCCCTTCATTGGATTTTATTTTCTTCCAAGGGGGCTTATTTCCCTGAGCCTTGCCACAATTTCACTCATTGCTTCGATTGCTGCATCAGCATCTACCATGTGATTGTAGCGCCCGAAGGTAAAGCGTACCGAACCATGAGCTCTCTCATGGTCTCCTCCTATACCTCTGATTACGTGGCTGGACTCAAGAGAACGGCTAAAACAAGCTGAACCTGTGCTCACTGCAAAACCCTTCATATCCATAAGCAAAGTTATGGATTCCCCCTCTACATAATGGAAAGTCAGGTTTGCATTATGTGGTAGGCGTTTTTCTCGGTTTCCGTTGAGGGTTACATCAGGGATTTCGGAAAGAGATTTATCAATTACCCGGTCTCTCATTGCCTTAAGATGTCTTATTTCCTCTTCGGTTACGAGTTCTACAGCCTTTCCAAATCCAATAGCTCCGGGTATATTTTCTACCCCTGCCCTCAAGTTGAATTCTTGAAAACCTCCGTCCATGAATTTATTTATTTGGGTATCTTTCCGGATAAAGAGAGCCCCTATTCCCTTTGGGCCGTGAATGGTATGAGCGGACATTGTTATTAGGTCTATGGGCAATTCTTTCACACTAAGGGGAAGCCGTGTAAAGCTATGGGTAGCATCGGTATGCAGGAGCACATCTTTTTCTTCACAGATTTCTGAGATAGCCTTCAGGTCCTGCACTGTTCCTATTTCCTGGTTTCCGTGCTGAATCGAGACAAGAACTGTCTCTTTTGTGATCGCTTTTCTTAATCCATCAATATCTGCAAACCCCTCTGCATCCACGTCCAGAAAAGTCACATCAAAACCCTGTTTTTGGAGGGCTTTTGCAGTGTTCAGCACAGAAAAATCCTCTATCTTCGAGACAATAATATGCTTGCCTTTCTTATCCTTAAGAGCCCAAGATACTCCTTTAAGTGCTGTATTGCTCGACTCCGTGTCACCAGAAGTGAAAATTACCTCTCCAGAGCTTGCTTCGAGTTTTGAAATTATGCTTTCACGGGCTCTTTCAAGTCCTTCTTTTGATTCTGTGCCCATAGAGTAGCCAAATTCAGATGTAGCTACTGCATATCTATCAAAAAAATAAGGCGTCATTGCCTCAAGTACCCGTTCATCCAATCGGGTGTTTGCGGCATTGTCAAGATAAATTATATTCTCAACTATTTTTTTCCCTCCTCAGTTTGGATAATGAATTCTTAATTTTAAATTTAACATTTTAGAGTTTCCAGCAAATTGATGAAATATTAGGATTAGAATTCTATATCTAATAATTTCGTTTATGATAGCAGATTGGAGTCGAAACCTAAAATAGTTTCACGTCTTTAAATATAGAAGAATATATTGCAATTGAAATAAAAATGATCGCTGCAGCATACTCCCTCAAACAATATTAAGTATTGGGAATTGCAATCAAAAATGAGTCCCCAGAGTTTTTTATTGAAGAAGTACTATTTAGATCTATAGAAGATCCTGTTAAACTAGAATAACCTAGCTATATCTATTTAAATGTATAAGAGTCAATTAGATAGATGTCAAATATTCTGTTGTTATGATTTTAACTATCTTGCTATTAAGGCTATTAGAATTGCAATTATAGTAAATATTAAAAAGGCTAAATACGGTAATATTATTATTGGTACATGAGACAAGTTCTTTATCAATAATAGCGTTTCATAATTTTTACTAATATCTTACCCATAATACACCGGCTCTTACTCCAAATATAAATTCAATGGTATCCTATAATAATGGATATATAATTTCAAACATCTTTAACATCTATAATATCAAATTTTGAAGCATCCAACATAGCAATCTGCAAAAAAAAATAATATACATTTTTATGACTTCAGTTATGAATATTACTGAACCTATATCAATACTTATCTATCATAAAACATCAAATTTTCAAGATAAATAATGGCGAGAAAAAAAGTTATGAAGTAGTGGAACTAATACCACTTTGCACAAAAGATACGCAATTTTTCCGAAGTGAAGTAGATCTGTTGATGTATGCAGCATCAACAGTATTATCCAAACCAATTCGTGATGAATTTTGATTTTCATAATGGTTAATTCTTCTAAAGCTCGGACATATATTCATACCTCTTGGGGCTTTCGTATCTCCTATATGAGATGTCTCATGCCATTTCTAATCCAAACAATAAACATTGTCATCCTGAGTTGTGTTATGAGATCCTGAAGAGGTATGAGCATAAATAATCGCCGAAGATGAATTATTTGGTTCTACAGCAAACGATCCTGCTAAAAGGATTATTACCAACAAAACTCTTACCGCTTCTGATACTGAAATATCCAACTCTGATTCAATCAAGTTTGAAATCGGCGGAAACAATACAAAAACTGCCATAAATATGAATACAGCTGAAAAGTATTCACGTTCGATAATCATTCCTAAAGCGATTATTATAAAGAATAATCCAAATATCCAACGGAGTATGCAGGTTAACGTTATTTTTATGGGTTATTTTGGATCCATCTCTATATTCCAAACAATTTTTCTATTTAATATAATAAAATAATGATATTTATATTAATGTATAATACTTGATCTCGGTTTTTGCAAAGTTAAATATTTGATTTAATTTTTTCTGATCATAAATATCCAAAAATAGGTAAAATCAGAAGAACTCTGCATATCTTGACAACTATAGCTCAAAAATTCTTCAAAAATCCAATGAAGAGATTTGCATTAGAATCCCTTGCTTTTTGGATCTACGAGCCCAAAATTCACCGTTAAAGATCGATTCAATTCTAAGCCCTTATTTCGTTATGCCCATGATTTCATGATAATTTCGGTGGATATAATCTTTCATCGGATTTCCTTGAAATCATTCATTTGTCTTTCAAATGGAGCAAATTAGCCTTATTATTCGTCTTTTTTACCATAATCCTGCCAAATCCCAGCATATTCATCTTAGGAAATAGCTTTTTTCAAGCTCTCCTTTCTCCAATCTCATTAGCTCCCAGAAAGTGAAATAGCATAAAGGTTTACGTGCCCATTTCCAAGGCTCAGTTTTCAATTATCAGTATATGATACCTCTTGTCCATATCACCACTGTGCAATACAATTACCGTCTTTTCTTCCATTTCTATTCCTTTTACCTTCGGATCTTTATCTCCCACTCTTTTCCTCCTTCTTTATCCTAGATTTTCAGCACTTCGAGCCCCATTGGTTTGCAGGCCATAGGAATCTCTTTCTTAGATGCCAGATGCGTGTCCTTTACAATCAAAATGTTCCCTGGAGATGCTCTCTTGAATGCTTTTCTGCATATTACCAGCGGAACCGGACAAGTCTGCTCACAAACGTCGATTTCCATTTCTGCCATTATTCCTACTCCTATATTCGAGAAATAGAAGTTTCTTGAAACAGTTTCTGCTGCCTAACCCTAAATTCATGTATTTAAAAAATATATAATTTTATCGTGTTGTAAATATTATTTAGGAATCACCCTGACCCTCTTATTCGGAACTGTCGTTCTATTCAGAGTGTTCTCCTGATTTACTAAGGGCAATTCTCTCTTAAAATGATTAGCTTACCATATTTATTTAGGTGAATGTTAACACATCATGCCCTTAGGAATCTTCTTTAAATCAGCCTTGGATCTCTAGAAGCAAGAATCATTTAACGATAGATTGAACTCACTTCTGTTCAGACACTAACTCCTCTATTTGTTATTATTTTCTGGAGTTGTCAAAATTTAATATTGATTCCTAGCAATCAACCAACTTCAAAAAAACCCAGAAGGCAAATATAAGTCTCATATTTATTTTAGACATAACTTGAGTTCTTGTTCTTGAGTCATTATCAAATATGGATAAAAGAGAGCATATCACTCTTTTTGGGGAAAATACAAAAAATTATTGTGCTTACTATTTTCAGTAACTCAGGGGCATGACTAAATGTTTGAAATAAAATTATCTCTTTACTTAAGAGCACACTCCTAAAAGGATATAAAAAGTGAAAAATATTCGAAAAAAGGAATTTTTGATCTGAGGAACGTCAATACTTACGTTCAATAATTTGAATTTAGTTACTCAACGTTTGTATCCTTTTTTTATTTTAAAGATTGTTGTTACTGTCCCTTCCTAATCGAAATCTTCCGTCATCAAAACCAGTTCCTAGCCATCTTTCCTGATACTTTCGGGCTCGATTATCTGCGGCTGCAGATGTACGTCGTAAATCTTGGGAGAATCATATTTCCATAGTTTTATCACTTAATAGCTCTATGTTAGCGAAAAAAGGAATGTTACAATTAATTAATATTGAAATGAAACTGTAAATAACCCGGACAATAGTTCGGTATCAAAACCCTCAAGCTCATTTTTTTGCATATTCAAAAAAGTTTGTTTTATTTCCTAAATATTTTATTTCTATGTTGTTGGATCTGTCATCCGGTACCACAGTTGCAGGTACTCAAGAACCAGAAATAAAGGCAACATTTTCTGTTAAAACATTGCTATTTTTCCGATTTTGCACTTAATTTTGGTATATTTTTTTCCTTCAAAAGATAAAAATAGGGACATTTTTATATTCTGTTGTTTCATGGATTTTAGGAAAACAATGCATTTTCCCTAAATTTCGGTAAAAATGTCCCATAATTTCGGTAAATGTGTCTTAATTTTAGCTGAAATTGAAGTAATACATGGGATTTGAAATAAAAAACCTGTTCATAATAAATTTAATTTATTTTCAAGTTCTACAGGGAACTGTCTTCATATTTTTATGCAATTAGTTGAAAGGTTTGATAGATCAAGTTTTTGATCATTTTGGGATCATATCAGCATATATTAGTTGTTGACTTGATTGTTAATCATTCAAAATTTTTACTCGCTACCCAGTCATCCAAATGCATACTCTAAACTCCATCTGTAGGAGTACTTGAAAACCTTTGACTTCACCGCTCACTCCAATATTAACCTGTATCAAACCACTAACTACTTTACTCAATCAACAAGTTCACAATTGTATCCAGAATAAATTCAAATGCGGTAAAATCTGGAAAAGAGCCCATGAATTCATTCCCATAACAAGTTTAGCCACACAACGATCCGAGATATCCATCGCATGGATTATCACTGTACAGTAGCTTTTATAGTACCCACTATCAATGTCACTTTCGTTTTCTTAGCTAAGTCCTCTGTAAAGTATTATATTATGCTCCCAAAATTCTTCAAGGTGAAAAAGACGAAAACATGGCAGACAAATTTATAATTTGTAAATTTATGATTTCCCAGCAAAATCAGCATATAGCTGGATTTTCAATCACCACAGCAAGCTGCTATTTTATTCGACTGAGATAATAAAATGTGAATTAGCTGCTGACTTGACCGTTATTTGAAGAGTTGTTAATTGAATATAATAGCTTAAAGATTAATTTTATGCATCGTATTTAATCATCAAGAATAATTTGGACTGTATTAGTCTGATCCCAGTGACTTTTTCTAAATTAAGTATAGTGGTTAGATATCAGAAAATATGATTCGTTTGTATTTATATCCATAAGTGGATATAATTTAGCTATAACTATTTAAAATCCAATTTGAGTTTTGATAGACATATCTGATTAATTATGTGCGTAGTAACAAATTAATGTGCACATTGTATTCAAAAATTATAGAAGAACAAAAGTTAAATTTGTATAACTCATCAGAAATTCGTAATTAAGAAGGTGTAAAAATGGTAAGGTTAAGATTTAGTGAAATATTGGTGAAATTTGCTATTCTAGTGGCTGCACTTATTATTATATCTGTCACAGTGGCAGCGGATTTTATACAATATCCGGATAAACCTATGGAGAAGAGTGGAAGTAGCGGAAATTGGAATGACGGTAGATATATAAATTACTTGAAAAGTGGAAATGCAATTTCTGGCGCAAATAGATGTGTCAACGGTTACTGTGGCCCAGAAACTGGACATGCAATTTACGGTGAAAACAGATGTATCAACGGTTACTGTGGCCAAGAAAATGGACAAGCAACAAAGTTCAGAACGCGTAGTGAATTTCGTGAAGAGGAGAACATTTTGCATACCAAAAATCGAGAGGAGAATAGAGAAGGTGAAATGATAGGCACAGGTATAGGTATCAACGGGGGTGGAATGTACTACAAGGCACGGCCCCAAATTCTATAAAATATGGGGAAAATCGCTTAACATAGCGACTATACATAAATAAAGTGTGATCATTTATGAAATGAATTGTCTTTTATTTTAGAAATGCTTCACTGATGGATCGAGTACAACCGAACAAAACGTCCATATTCAACCATTTTTGAGGCTTTAGGATTAAAAGCTGACAAATTTTAGATATCTGTGATAAAATTTATAAAAACTGCCAGATGCTTTATGAAAAATTTGAGGTTTCATTCCATATATAATTTACACTTCCAAACTAAGGAGGATTTCGATAAACCCATAATTTTAGCGAGCCATTTGTTTACCTGTCATAACATAGGATAAAATCAAGGGTTTATCCAAATACTATAAGATTTTTGAATTGGCAAGTGTAAGCTGCCAACGTGATCAAAATTCGATTAAAAACTCTGAAAATAAGGGAAGAGATCTATTTTAAGTTCAAGTATTACGATAGTTTCCTTTACTCTTTCTCTTAATCGCTTGGAAACATAAATTTTTGAAACCTCAGGAGAGGTGTGATATAGGTAAATCAGTGATATAGTTCAGTGATATAGTCGCTGATTCTGATGTCAGTTAGTATATCAAGACCATGCTATATATCCTCTGGATTATACATAATCAACTTGATTTCACAATGCTTGTTTTCGGTCCCAAGCAGTGATTCACCTTTCGATTCTCAATAAACTCATTCCTGGTAAAATTATCTTCTGTGAGTTTCTGGATATTTCACTTCGTCTCCTAAGGTTCACATAAGGCCAGAGTACGAACTAACTTGTTTTAAGATTCTGTCTGTATCAAGCATCAGTTACTTTACGCAACTGATTTTTCCTATCTAAGATGAAATACTAAGTGCTGATCTGCAGTTATCAGTATCCTCAACATTCATTGTTTATGTATGAGGTATGCAGGGGCTCAATTACCAAGTGTGACCGCAATTATTACCGCACCCACCCTGGTTCATGCGTCCAAAATTACTGAATAGGTCTTTGCAACCAAAATTAAAATTATTTCCCCAGCCGGTAAACCCAATCTCATTGCCCCCACAGTTGTTTCCACCAAATCCATTGTTATAGCAATTGTGTTGGTCACCGCATCCACAGTTATTTTGGTTCCCGCACCCGCAGTTATGCTGGTCCCCGCACCCACCGCTGGGTTGGTTGGGGCAAGGGCAGTTGCATACAGTGGAAGTGGTGGTTTGGCAGGTGCCACTTGGGCAGTCTGCAGCAGCTGCCGCAGCTGTCAACGATACTATAAAAAAAACTACCAGCAATAGGCTAAGTGTCTTTTTTATCTTATTGATTGTTAGTTTTACCATTTTAATACACTCCAAAATTTTGTCCTATTTGATAGAAATTTAAGGTCTTTTGCTTTTCAATTTACTTCCGTTGGCAGATACTCTGCGCAAAAATTATTCTATACATAAATTGTCCAGCTTTTTTTTTGAAAGATACATCACTATCAATTAAATAGTCTCATTGTATGTCGAGAAAGTGATTTCAAATAACATCAACAGATTATTATTTTTTAGACAATATACTCAAAAGTTGTTAAAACAATTGAACATGTCGTGGTCATGGAAGTCATTATTGTTTTTTTGTTCATCACACATTTTGTTACAACATTTTTGTTGGTTATCGTTCGCACAGTTGTATTGGCCCCCGCATCCACAGTTGTTTTGGTTCCCGCACCCACAGTTGCTTCCAGCAAATCCGTTGTTACAACATTTTTGTTGGTTATCGTTCGCACGGTTGTACTGGTCCCCGTACCCACTGTCTTGATGGCCACTTGTGAAAGGGCAAGGGCATTTGCATACAGTGTTAGTGGTGGTTGTACAGTTGTAATCGTCAGGATGTTCTGCCGCAGCTGCCCATGATGTTAAAGTAACTACTGTAAAAAAGACTAGCAGTAAAATGCCAAGTGTCTCTTTTGTCCTCTTAAATGTTTGTTTCCCCATTTAATACACTCCAAATCTTTTTTTGATACAACTTTAAGGTTTTTTGCTTTTCAATTTCCTTCCATCGGCATGATACTCTGCGCAAATATTATTCTATAAATAAATTGTGCCGATTTTTTTTTGGTTATAGATGTACTTGTCAATTCTCACATCGTGTTATATACCGAAGAAGGTAATTTCAAATAACAACAACAGAGTATTATTATTCAATCAATATAACAAATAGCGAAATATAATTAAGAAACCAACATTAATTAACAATTAATATTAATTAAAAAAATTATAATTGTAATAGATAAATTTTGGTTAGAAATCAATATCCTTTAACCTAATTTCTGTGTGTTCTCACATGGAATTTAACTCTAAGGCAAGGAATCCCCTTCCTCGACACGCATCATCTTGGCAGGTGGGATGAAAGCTGTCAACTTCAAACTTTTTTTAAAATATAATAAATACTTGTAGTCATTTTATATACGATAACTATAAGGTATAATCCGATCCATCGGAGTCATTATCTCTATTAACACACTACTATTTTGTGTAAAGTGTACACCCAGAAAAAAACTTTTTATTAGTCAATAGATTGTGGATTTACTAAAATCCATGAAGAAGTAAAATTTTTGAGGTAGAATTTTTAACTGTTGAGTATGTTCTAGATCATTTTCACATGATTTTCACCTCAAAACCAATTTGGGTAATAAAATATTTGGAGATCAATTGCTTTTTCAGATTAATTATTATCCAAAAAAGAATGAGTACCTGCCTGAAAAAATAAAATGAGGTTTAATGGAATCGTACGGATATTTTTGTTTTTAAAAATTCTTTGTGAGTACGGTATTTGTAATAAAAATTAGATGATAAATATTTCAAAAGTTGATCTCTTTCAAGTTATCGATGTTTCTCAAACTTATGCTGTGTCCTCGTCAAATCGGATATTTTTGATCAGAAATAAATGGATGTATAAAAAACTAACAAATTTTGTGGCTATAACCACTCTATCAACTGATTTTGTATCATGAGTAAGAGATGCTACAACACTCGAAAACACATTGATTAATATTCTCCATTAGAGAATATTATGTTATTGTTTACCTGTTCAACAGTATCGAAAAAAGGGATTGAAATAAGTGATCAATAAATAAAAGTTCTATTCGATATCCATAGTTTCAATAGCTATTATTTTAATGTTGGTAAGTATTGCAAGTGCAGTGACATTTGCTAATATTACAAACCTTTACAGCAATAATGTCTCTGTAATTGACGCAGCAACTAACACTGCTATAGCCACAGTAAATATCAGAAACATACCTTTTTGAGTTCGTCACCCCTGATAGAACAAAAGTATGTGTGGCAAACAACGGTGATGACACTGTCTCTGTAATTAACACAGCCACAAACACTGTTGGAACCACGCGGTATATGTCGTATCCTATACCGAGTTGTAATCACCTATGAAGGAAAAGTAGGTATAAGGTGCTGATATCATCAGTAACAGTGTCTTTGTAATTGACATTTCAAAGAAAACTGTTATAGCCAAAGTGCCTTTAGACAATAGTTCTTATGTCATCTTGCAGTTTATCAAAAAAGCAGCTACAACATTTGCATAAAGTAACCCTGTTAAAATAATCTAAAGGATTCAAACCCTGTTTGTAGGAATGATTGAGGTATAAAAGCAGAAGAATCTATACTTGATGAAAACTAAACCCCTATATTGAAAAAATAAGACATCTTGTACACGAGACAGGTAACAGAAGTTATTATATAATCTGGGGTAATCTTGGAAAATCTGTCTCAATCTGAAAAGACTGATGAATTAAAAAACAATAAGTTACACAAAAGAATAGATGGAAAAATAATGCAAGTTAACATCAGAAGTAAACCAACTGATAAATCGTTTGCTTCGTTTTTAGTTAAGTCTTAATAGATATCATTTATGCAAAAAAATTGGTTATCGATATGTATAGTTGTTGGTATCAATAGCTTCCTAACACTCTTTAACGGTCAATACGCACTTAATCCTAAATTTCTTGTTATAAAAAAAAAACCCTGGCGAAAGCCAACGAAACTTGTCAAAGCTCCGAAAGGAACTACGATAAGAGCGAAAGCATAGAATAGTCGAAGATATACATGAAAAAATAGGTAACAACCGAGAGAATTTTGTGCGAAAAGTAAGTTTGAATCTCGTGAAAGCTTATTATTTGATTACTGTTGAAGATTTTAATGTTACAAGAATTACCAGAAATCATTGCCTTGCGAAGATATAGCTGATACATTTTTGAGAAAATGGATAACCATCACGACTTACAAAGCAGAATGGAATGTAAACGTTTAGAACTTGTTAATCCAAGAAATACACCTCAAATGTTATCATGTTGCAGTCAAATTATTAAAAAATAATTTCGGAAAGAACATTAGTTGTCCGCTATGCGGTCTTGGTCTTTATAGGATCATTATGTTGCTATTAGCATTCTCAGCCCGGAATTTAAGTTTGTGGCGCAAGCATAGATGCCTGGAGACTTTAGTAGTAGGAATAGTCACATCCGATTCTGCCTTAGCAAAAGGAATCTAATTATATCTTATTGTCTGGTTTCTAATTATATATGCAGGCATTATTACTAAATCGAGCGATTTTCAACAGTGTCTAATTTTGAATTGTGTTTTGTGCATATGGTATGGTGGTATATCCATCTATAAAGATATCATTCCATAAAACAAATGAATCTCTCCAGCTCTCATTAAGCATATTCTGTTCAAGTTTTTGAAATTTTCGGCGACAAAGGTAGAATCAATGATTTGAATTATTCATCAATGCAGAGTGCTACAATATTGGATTTTTATTTTTGTCGCCATATTCGCTTAATTTGAATTTCATTGAAAGATTATGGAAATTTTCAAAAAACAAGTTGTCAAACAATAAAGACTATGACAAATTTGAGAAGTTTTCTAGTTAAGTAGACAGCTTTTTGGAATATATTGGTCAAAACGGTTCAGAATTGAAGTAATTACTAACTCAAAAATTTAAAAGTTTATAAACTAATTATTATATTAGTTCCTGTTACTAGTCCCTTATGGCTAGTATGAAGACACATTGAACTCCCAAGTGAATCAGATTCTCTTCGATTCCGTTGCCAACACTAGTTGGAATGCCAAGTATGTCGTGAACCAGAAATTAATTTGACTACGGCTTCATGATCCTATATCCAAATGTTCACTACCAGGATTTTGATAAATCATATTGACATTAAAGGGTTTTAAGAGTGGAGACAGCACCATCCGAGACTTCGGACAATGAGATAATTCAATATTTAGTCTCACTCTTTATGCGAGTATGCTAACCATTGGAAGTATCAATCAACATTGAAATTATTGTTATATTTGCATGGTCATTGACGTGCCGATGGTTTAATCTACCTCCTTTTGTTCATAGATACCTGTACATTGTGAAGTGGTGAAATTATCTAATAATATGGTTAAATTTGCTAGAACTGTTTAAGTATTTGTAGCAGTAACCGTGAAATTTTCTTTTTGTCCTGGAATTAAGCTATCAGCAGGAATGACCAACGACGGCATTGTATCTTCAGTTAGATTCAGAGTTGCTATTTGAATTAGAGAGAATATGGATATTCAGTATCTGTAAATGAAGAAACTACTGGAGCGGCTAATTGGTAGCGGATTCCAGAACGATAATGGCTAATGGAATGAAAAAGCGTGAAATAATTATTTTTTTGATCATTTATTTATCCTCTCCTTTTATATAATTCCCTTATTCATTCCCTTTATATTGTTACATACCTGAATTTAATTTTTTTTAAATTATACTTCTAATATCGATTCGCTAGTTCTAAGACTTGCAATTGAAACTATGTACTCTCCTTCGATGTCAGTTCAACTGCAATAAATTCGAAACCCAGAAAATAATAAAAAATCTTTTGCCTTGCAAGTTAAAATGTTGTTATTTGATGGTATTCTGAGAATTTTGATAAGTTCGCAAATTTAATGGAATATAAAAAATCATTTTAGTAAAAATGTAAATATGATTACATAGTCGAAAAGTTTAATTTTCAGAGCGAAGTATTCTAATTTATATTCGTGTAGTCATTTTTTACCATTATCTATCCAAACGTCCATTAAGAGGCTGAAAATGAAAAAAATGAGATATCATAAAGCAAGTAAAGGGCATACAATCATAAAGGTTTTTGGATTCTCAATGCTAGTATTTTTAATCATAGTGAGTATCGCAAACGCAGAGGCCTTTGAGGGTATTCCGAACTCCAGCAGCAACAATGTCTCGAATTTAAATAAAACACTTGAAAACGACATAAAAACCCAGGACATAGCAATTGAAATTAACCCACAGGATTCAATGGCTTGGAACAATAAAGGAATTGATTTAGGCTTATCCGGCAAATCCGATGAAGCAATAAAAGCATTTGAAAAAGCAATTGAAATTAATCCACAAGATTCCAAAGCTTGGTACAATAAAGGAAACGTTCTGTCTGACCTAAATAAATCCGATGAAGCAATAAAAGCATATGATAAAGCAATTGAAATTAATCCACAAGATTCCAAAGCTTGGTACCATAAAGGGAACGTTCTGTCTGATCTAAATAAATCAGATGAAGCAACAAAAGCATATGACAAAGCAGTTGAAATAGATCCTCACTATTCAGATGCTTGGCGCAGCAAAGGAAATGCTCTGTGCAAATTAAATGCATCCTCTGAAGCAATAAAAGCATATGACAAAGCAATTGAAATAGATCCACACGATCTCAAAGCTTGGTACAATAAAGGAAACGTTCTGTCTGATCTAAATAAATCAGATGAAGCAATAAAAGCATATGATAAAGTAATTGAAATTGACCCACAGGATTCAAAAGCTTGGAATAATAAAGGAGCTGCTCTTAATAGTTTAGGCAAGCTCGAAGAAGCAATAAAAGCATATGACAAAGCAATTGAAATTAACCCACAGGATTTTAAAGCTTGGTACAACAAAGGAAAAGCTCTATCTGACCTAAATAAATCCGAAGAAGCGATAAAAGCATATCATAAAGCAATTGAAATTCACCCCCAGTATTTAGAATCTTTAGACAATAAAGAAAATGCTTTATCTAACGTAAATAAATTTGATGAAAAAATAAAAGTATTTGACAAATCAACTGAAATCAACCCGCAGGATTCAGATACTTGGTATAATCAAGGAAACCCTCTATTTAACCTAAATAAATTTGATGAAAGAATAAAAGCATTTGACAAATCAACTGAATTCAACCCGCAGGATTCAGATACTTGGTACAATAAAGGAAATGCTTTATCTAACGTAAATAAATTTGATGAAAAAATAAAAGCATTTGACAAATCAACTGAAATCAACCAGCGGGATTCAGATACTTGATACAATAAAGGAAATGCTTTATCCAACGTAAATAAATTAAATGAAAAAATAAAAGCATTTGACAAATCAACTGAAATTCCAGCAGTATTTAGCTATTTGGTAAAATCAAGGAAGCACTATGCATAATTTAGCTAAGTCCAATGAACCAACATAAGCATTTTGCAAAGTGTTTGAAATTACTCCACAATAGTCATATCTTTGGTAGAATCATCCACCTATTTATTATTTCATCAAGAACAAGGATAAATTAATCCCAATGCAAAAAAAGCCATTGAGTTTGACTTATCGTATAAAAAATATGTAAAAAACGACACTTTTAAAAAACTATGGATGGACTCGCAGTTTAAATGAATTATTAAATAAAGCTGAATAGTTATTATAATAGTTATCCTTAAGTTACTTAAAATTTTATGGAGGCTTCGATATAACCGAAATTTTTAGTTTATTTTTATAAACACTATACAAGCAATTTATTGAAATCTGGTGTCTATCAAAATTCCATAGAATCACGGAAAAAAATGGACAGATACCAAATTGCTTTTTACTTCGTCCTTTCCTTGCGTATTTCCCATGATCCAACTCTAAGTTTCAGATAAGTGAGAAAATGTTGCGACTTTATATAAATGCACTTTCAGCTTTTATAAAGTGATGATTTTTCCGGTGCTCTTTCTTTAATTAGTTGACATTTTAAAAACCTTGTAATTTAGCAGTTCACTTAGCATCCATTTGAGTTTAGTTATTTGTCATTCTTTTGCGGGTGTATTCTGTTCCAGATCTCTATTTTCCTTTTCTTTTGTTAATTTCGTATGATCTCTGCAAAAGTTAAAGTGCGCGCAATAAAGCTTCATTTGATTGTAGAACCATTTCACTCTAAGGTGAGCAGTCCTCTTTCTAGACACGCATCAGCGTGGCACGTGGAGGGGGAAAGCCACTAACCTGCAACTCTTTTTCGATAAAAATTATATAACGAATTAAAGTTCAATATATCGAACACACAACTAATAAATGTTTTTATCGTGAAAAAATCCATTATATGCCTTCTTGTAAGCGAGTTATGATTTGTGATTACGGGAACAATATTGATAAGGATCTATATAGTTCTATCGAGATTATGTTACGTTTTCTATCGCAAGTAACTTGTGACGGGCTATCAAAAATTGTTGATAATCTTCGACAACTCAGAACTGAACAAAACTGTAGCAGCCAGTATTATATAATTGTTAATTACAACATTTTCTTTTTGCACTTCATCTAATGAGAGTTTAAATAATTGATATAACTTGTGTAGTCAAATAATCTGTAATTTACGATCTACTCAGGAGTTTGACTATAAATCTACATAATAATCCTTTAGAACGCTGTTGATTTGATCTTTGAATAATAATCTCCATCTATTTCAGCCATGAGGTTAGGAAGTTCACTTTTTCATTATTGTCATCATCAGTGTTTTGTTTTAACAGCTCTAAGGGAATTTTTGGCTCAAAGTTTACAAATGAGTAAAACTTAGTGTTTCCATGAGTTTTGCTCAAATCAAAAGCTTCCCACTTATCCTCATATGTACTACTTGTTGTCACATACTAAATTTTTATTTTTCTACTTTTCGTTGTAAATTTTGTGAAAAAATTGCGTAATTCGTTTGATTTGCCTTTGAAGGAATAATTCCAATTTTCTCAAAACAATCAGTGCTATGCCCCTTCAATTTTTTAGCATTTTATCTACTCATCGTACCATAATGTTTGTCGGGAATTTGTCTAAATTCCGTTTTCAGTTTATCCATCTGGAATAAAATATTCGGATCTTTTAAACTAATTACTATGAACAAAAAAAGATAAGTGGAAATATTGTCCTGAAGAATTTAGTTGCATTCCCTAAGCTTCTGGAAGCTTTTGAAATCTTTTGTGCCAATGATTATTGAATCCGAGAGTTCAGCTTTTAGCATGAATATCTAAAACATTGCTTTGCCCTTTATGTTAGCTTCTTTTACAAAAATAAGCCTTTTACCAATTAATACTTCGATTTTAAGTTTTACTAGACATGTCTAAATACAATTTTATAAACAACTTGAAAATTTATTGAATATATTAATATTAAGGAAGAAGAGTTCTAATAGATTTATAACTATAACGATATATTATCATAATATACACATCAATGGTTATATATGTGTATTTTTATTAAAATATAATTGTTTATGTATGTACCAGGATAAATTTAGACATCAATTGTTAAAAAATAGATTTCCAGATCAGTATTGAATTTGTCTAACTTATCCACAATGCTCGCGAAAATTTAAAGAAGAAGGGGGTAAATAATGCGAAAATTAGTAGTATCCAAAACAAATAGGCCACTCGCTATTCTACTAGCCGTCTTAGTTGTGACCTTTTTGACATCAGTTGCAGCAGCAGGCACAAATAGTATGTATTTAATAAAAACAGCATATCCAACAACTTATTGTGATGTAGGGGAGAATATCACATACCTTTATACTGTGATTAACATAGGTGATGGGGATCTCACTGGAAATTTCACGGTTACAGATGACCATATCTCTAGCCCAATTAAGATAGCTAACAGTGATCTTAAGCATTCAGATAGTGTTTCAGGATCAGCTATTTATACAATATTAAAGCAAGATCTTGATAAAGGTTATGTGACCAATTCAGCATATGCAACAAACGGTGATATAAAGTCAAACACGAATTATATGACAATAAAAGCAGTTCCTCGTTGTGGCAACACTTGTGGTGCCAAAAGTTCTGATGGTAGTGATGGGGGAAAAGGATTTTGTGGTCAGGAAAAAGGATTTACTGCAAAGTTCAAATCAACTGATCAAATAAATGAAGATGAGAATACGTGTCACACCAAAAATATTAAGGAAAAGAAAGAATATGTGTGGCAAGACAGAAACATCGATGAGCACGCCATGATCTACAAGCCAGTATACTCAGATGTACAAAAAGAAGAAAGATGGGGAATCCATCATTAAATTAATTGCTGATCATTGATGAAATGGGTTACCTCTCGGTATAAAAAGATGCCTATCTACGATGGTAGAATAATTTACGTGGAAATCTGAACTTGTAGCCCCACTCTCAGTGGTGAAAAATAAAAATTATGATAGTGTAAACATTCCCCGCTGCAAACAACTGGGTATGTTTACGCTAAAGATATGGATATAAAGGATAGACTTGTGAAATTGAACCCAAAACAAGAAGTAAAATATTTTATACTATCGCATTTTTAATAATTATAACTGGTTATCATTATTTGTTTTGGAATGAAATGCATAAATTCTATCTCAAAATTTTTTTTCTTTTCAGCCTTTGCACTTTTAATTTGAACAATTTTTCTCTTAGCTTTTCTTTTTTTACGTGTGGATTCAATTTGATAGACTCAAATGCTTGACTTTCGTATACATCGATGTCACCACAGTAAAATACTCCTCCAAGTCGGTTTGATACCCTCTTAGGAAAGGGTTTCCATCGAATAATTCCCTAATCTGTACTTAAATTTAAGATTTATCGAGAATTCTGAGTTGTCGAAGATTATCAACAAACTGTTGATAGCCAATCCTCAAGACATTTTAGGAGAGGAAACATAAAATAATATTAATAGAAATATTTCGATCCCTATCAATATTATTTCTGCAATCAAAAATCATAACTCGCTTACAAGAAGGCATATAATGGATTTTTTCACGATAAAAACATTTATTAGTTGTGTGTTTGATATATTGAACTTTAATTCGTTATATAATTTTTATCGTAAAAAGAGTTGCAGATTGGTGACTTTCATCCCCGACATGCCACGATGAGGCATGTCGAGAAAGGAGATTCCTGACTTCGAATTAAAAAATAGAGGAGGTACTTGACTCCTCACTTTTTACCTGTTTCTAAGCGTTTTATTCATTCCAAATAATCTCTCTTTACTTAACTTGATTGCTTAAAGCGCCAATTATATCATTTGCTGCATCAATCAGTTTCTGCCCGCTTGTTGGAGAAAGTTCCATAGTTGTGATATCAGTTTCTATCTGGTGATTAAAAGTTTTAAGTTCATCAATTGCTACTTTGGTATTTTCAAGATTCAAACAACTCTCTTGAATACACAGATTTTTATTTATATTAGCAAGTTCAAAGGCAAGTGAATCGGCTATTACACTATTCAACTCACCTGAATTAACTAACCCTTGTACAAAATTAACCATATGATGAATTGTCTGCGCAGGATTTGCGAACTTTTGAATGCGATCATTTCCCGCATCGCTAACATAAACAATGCCCATAGAATCAACAGCAACATCACTAGGAAGAATAAATTGGCCATTGCCTCTGCCAGTAGAACCCCACATGGTAATAAAATTTCCGTTGCAATCAAACTTCTGAACACGATTATTTCCCGTATCGCCAACATAAACATTATCCAAATAATCGATAGCTAAAC
>Ga0224559_1000186_pt1 | contig 42142 bp, 22 predicted proteins | sample 714S33034metaG_FD_180676 | JGI IMG/M metagenome (GOLD analysis project Ga0224559, IMG submission 180676) | Peat soil microbial communities from Stordalen Mire, Sweden - 717 S3 30-34 | ecosystem: Environmental > Terrestrial > Soil > Wetlands > Peat | place: Sweden: Norrbotten County, Stordalen... | reverse complement strand
TTCCAATCAGGCACAGATTGGTCAGGTTGGTATCGGTACCAACAATCCTGCGGCAACTTTGGACGTCAATGGCAGTGGTAACTTCAGCAGTGGTTTGTATATCAGTGGTGTAAACATCACATCATATTTTGGTACATCCACGGTTTCGGACGCCACTGGTATATTTTTACAAAATGAAATTACGTCTCTATCTGGAACTCTCATTAGTTTATCTTTAGGAACGACAACTATATTGACAGGAGCGATAAGTACATATTCTACCCTGAATTCTTCTAGTCGTTTAATTAACTGTGATTTTAATTTACCAAAATCATTTGTCACTTTGACGGATGGGATGGGACCATTCGTATGGACATTTACAGGTGTCAATGTTCCTGCTGGAAACAATTATGCTGCTACATCTTTGTTTGTGAATAATAATGTTACTAGTACCACTGGTTCTCTTGTATTTCCTTCTGGATGGATTTGGCTTGGGTTGATGCCAATATACCTTGCCGCTGGAAAATCGGCTTATTTAAATTTGGAATCATTTGGTGAAAACATTGTAGCAGCCTGGGGTACTCAATATTGATAAATTACGCATCTATAATAGAATCTTATTATTGGGAGAAATTGCTGTTCTTTACGCCAGCTATTAAAAAACGTGTAATTTAGGTTGTATTATGATTACTTACGATTTAAACATTATTCAGGGTGATTCGTTCGCCACAACGGTGCCCGTTACCGATGTGAGTGGGAATCCCTTGAATTTAAATAACTACCAAATGAGTGGTTTTTATCGTAATTGGTTTTCAGCATCTGGTATCACAAGTCTAAACCCAAGCGGAGACGGAATAACAAGCGGATTGCTTTATCTCAACATTCCTTCAACAGGAACAGCGGCTTTACCCGTTGGTATTGGAGTCTACGATGTCAAGTTCACGGATTCTGGCAATAATTCATTCAGAGTCTATGGTGGCCATGTTTACGTTTCACCACAAGTAACTTATTAACATGAAAATTACCGACATTGCCAATGAAATTTTTTTAATTAATGGTTCCCCCACAACCACAAGCATACCAGCAATTGCCTTTTGGGTTCGTCATCAAATCGGACGACTAAGCACATTGCTCTATGAAAATTTTCAATTTAATCCGAATACTCTTGAAATTTGTCATGAGGACTGGAAGCAGGGAACTTGCTATCATTGTGAACCCTGGAATATGAATTGTCCCCCAAACAGTCCACTAACACCCGTTTATGAGGGTTTGGGTTTTCCCGTGGTCGCAATCATTAATCAAATGTATCGAGTTTATGACCTTGAAGTTCAGATTCGTACTCAGATGAATTTCATAAATAATCAAAGCGATATTATCAGTGTTGAAGATCAACATACGGTTATCATGAAAATTAATCGTAATTCTCTAAGCCAAACTCTCAATAATATTCGCAAAGACGAAATCAAAATGCTTGACGAGCTAGTTATGCACTATCGTTTAAACAAAAATCGCCCAGCCGATGTTTCTGGTGATGATACAGTACCAGGATTTTACGATGCCTATTGGTCAGCCTATCCAGCTTATATTAGACGATAATGCAAAATCTTCTTACATCTTCTCAATTGGCAATTTTGAGTGGGGACTTTGATACCGTTTTTACAACCATGTGTCGTGGTAAAACCGTCACGGTGGTAAAAGAACCGCTTAAAACAACAGTTTCCAGTCCAATCACACAAAATAATGTGTTTGGTTTTGGAGAAATGCAGGCAAATTCTGTTTATGACTATACTCCTGTTACTGGTGTTTTTCCAGCTTTTATAATTTATCCCAGAGATTATCAGACATCTTTGAATTCAGAAATTGATATTCGTGTGGGTTCTGAACCAATAAAAATTAAAGTACAACAGGATTGTCGAGACTTTATTTATAATGGTCGAACATTACATCTGATTGCCGATAATAAAACTTTTTATCTGGATGGAGAAGCCAGATTGCAATTATTTTTAAATGGTAATTACTATTTCTTTAATTTAAAGGAAACCAAGTAATGACAACTTTTACCTTTAAAATTAACAGAGAAAAAATGAAGCTCATTGCTGACAAGGCCATGGGTAAGGCTCCTGCTATTAAACAGGCTGCTGAAAAAGTTTTCTTCGCCGCTTTTCTCAAAGCTAAAAAGGGAATGTTACAAGCTTTTGATCGTCACCCTGTTACACAGGAACTTTTAAATGGACCAACCGCCGAAAATATTAGTGATACTCTTGGTGGTGGCTATGGAAATCTTTTTGCATTTATTGGTTTTGATGTTGGTGATACCCCAACGGCCCCATTGAAAGAATTACTGGATGTCGGCACTTCCTATCGTATTTCTGTTTATAAAAATCGAACTTGGTATTTCAAGGTTAAGTTTCCCAGCAGGGGAAGTATTGAAAAAGCCACGCCCATGCCGTGGGAAGTGGGTAATAGTTGGGCCGAAGGCATCGAAAAGGGTATTAGTGGTTTGAGTAATTTCATGTATAAACATTGGGAGGGTGGACGCTCTCAAGAGGGTTTTCAATTAAAATATCTAAACTTAAGTAATATTGGTTTTAAACCACAACCATATTTATCAGAAATTTTGAACAGTTTTCGTAAAAGCATGAACGACAATAAAGGAATTGCCTAATGTTACCAGCCCTGGAAAATAGAATAATGAGCAATTTAATGTTGTTTCTTGACAACCGCCTTCAAAACGTGGGTCAAGGATACAATAATTATAGTAGCTTGTTCTATTCGATTCCCAGCAATGTTAATGGATGGTATGCTTATGCCGCACCCTTCAAACAGCTTTGCAATGACACTTCTGTATCTGGCGTAACGGTTATGTCGGGTGTTTATGTTAATGGGACATACACACCAGTTGGTTCTGGACATTTGGCTGCGATAAATCATTATGATGGAGTTGTGTATTTCAATACTCCGCTGCCAAGTACAACCACAATTAGTGGAAATTATGCTATCAAAGAATTCAGCATCGAGATTACAGATCAACAAGAGTGGAAGTTACTTTTTGAAACCAAGTATGTTTCAAATAATAGGTTTAATCAAACTTTGAGCGGACTTCCCTTGGATACTAAAACTTCGCCAATCATTTTTTTGATGCTTCAAAATAACGATAGTATTCCTTTTGGATTTCATCGTATAAATAACGCCCAGACTTCAATTCGTGCAATTGTAATCGCTGATACAGAATATCAGAGAATCGCTGCTTGTGGCCTTTTACAGACGGTAAATCAGTATTATTTGCCCATGGTATCAGGACTGCCATTCGATGTACTTGGGAATATTACAGGAACTAATTATAACTATACGGGTTTGGGGCAAGACCCAACCTATTCCCCTTGGATTCAGAAGGCAAAAGGGGTAGATATTAATCAAAAAGGCGATTACCAGAACATTTATAAAAAAATGGGTATGGTTGATTTCGTTATAAGCACAGTGACCCAGAATTAACTTCCCAATTAATAAAAATCACTGTAAATAATCAAGAAGGATAATAATCTATATGCCAATTTCAAGAGCACTTTATGTAGGTCAACAAGTCGCGATCACCTGTAACAGCGGTCAGAATACCGTTTATTTGCCGATTTCATCCGCTTCTTGCGAAGTAAGTGAACCAGTTGACTCAATCAGTTCATTCGGTCATTTAATGTCTCTCGCAACCGCGCAGACTAACTTGACCACTTGTAAGTCTACTCTCAAAACATATCTTTTGAGCGGTGCAAATGTCGAAACGACTGGTAGTGGACCAATCACAACTGGACTTTCTACACAAATTATCCAATGGCTTACGGGCGATGCAATCAACGGAAATTTTACTCAGATTTCTGTTTCTCCAAATGGTTTTACGATGTCTGGAATTTTAGCTTCTCTTTCTGCTGATATTGCATTGGGTGGGTTTGGTATGAGCGATTTGACTTTTCATGGAGTTGGGCAACCATTTTTTTCTCCCGCTCCAAGTTCATCAACCTCTGTTGAACAGTCTAACATGCCAACATCCATTACCCCTTTGACAACAATTAGTATTGGTGGTTCTGTTACTGGGGCTGGTTGTGCTTCTTCATTCAAATTCTCTTTAGACATGCCAACTGATAATTTGGCCTGTTTGGGTTCTGACCCCAACCAAGTTCAAGGTGCAACTCAAAGTTCATTGATCGCTACAAAGCCTCCTTACAAGGCGACGATTACCGTTGAGGGTTACGGTGTTGACGTTAGCTCTGCTCAGACAATGTTGAGTGCAGCTATTACTGGTGTGTATAACTTGGGCAGCGTAAACATTCAATTGCCTCACCCACACGTTACTAGCAAGAGCTTTAATAACGCTGTTGGTACAGCCGCTGCGAGCTATTCCTACGTTTGTGAGGATACCATAGCGTTCTTCTCTTAATCAACAACTTACAACAATTTAAGCCACCGAATTTTCGGTGGCTTTTTTGTGTTTATTTTGCACAAAGTGATATTATTCTCTTGAATTTAGTGTAAAAGATAATGGACAAAGGCATGAATTCGCCCGAAAACAATCTCATTACTGTCTTTACAGCCAAGGAAATCACGTCTCTGTATAAGTTATTCTTGGAGATCATTGAAGACCTTGAGGCAGATAATCGGGCAATGCTTGGTAAAATCGCTGAAAAGACCTCTCCACAAGTCGCTGCTGACATCAATTACTTCACCCGAGAAAAATACGAACAAATTAGAAAGAGGGTCTTGGATAATGGTAACGAAACCTCTCGTAAACTTCTTTCATTCTTAGACTTTTTTGAATTTACCATCAATGCTCAAAAAGTTGAAGATGCGGCAAAACTAAAACGGAGTATCGTAAAAAAGATTATTATTTCCTCACCCATTTCAGTAGAATAGTTTGGTTAAAGGCATTATTATGGAAAAGACTCTAAAGTTTTTATATGAAACCTTCGTAAAGAAGCAAGTAAACGAATCCGTTACTGAACCTCGTCAGGAAGGCAGTGAAACGGTTCAAATTACCCGAACCGTCAAAAAAGTCAAACCAGTAAAGTTCGCAATTCTCAAACCAGATCGCCGTCTCTATAAGGATGCTGAAATTTTCTACGCAAGAACACTCGCCGATTATCTCAAAAAGGGCCTCCTGCCTTATTCTCTTGTCGCCAAACGTTATTCCAATGATGGTGGCCCCTTAACTGATAGTGAAAAGAAACATATTGACACCCTCACTGATGAATTGGGTAAACTTCAAGTGGAATTTTATGGTCTCGCTAACACCGAAGACCTGAATCTTCAAAAACGCAAAAATGAAATTTTGATTCGCATTAATCGTATTAACACGGAAGTCAGTAACATTCAAAACGCCTATACTGATATTTTTGACAGTACCGCGGAAATGAAGGCCCGCAACGATTCGATTGAGTGGTGGGTTATGTATCTGATGTATGGAGAAAATGAAAAGGGGGAATTAGTTCCCACTTTTAGCGCGGGCGATTATGAAGAGCGCATCAAAACACTTGAAAATATTGAAGATGAAGCGGACCCGTTCAAACTTGAGGCAATTAAAAAACTATCTTATTTGATTAGTTTTTGGTTCACTGCCCGTAATGCAATTTCCGACAATGATTTCAAGTCCATGGATCGTTTGTACAGCGACACCATGACAATCTACAAAGTTGAGGAAAGCGGTGAATCAGTGAAAGTTGATGAAGTAAGTCCTCCAATCACACAAGTTCCGCCCGTATAATATGGCGTCTGATGGTATCTCAAATTTTGAAGAACTAAAACTTCTGTATCAAGAAATTGTTGATGGATACTCTCCCTCGGAAAAGGGGGAGTATTTTTTTAAACATTTTTCTGATCTTGATACAATAGACATTTTGCGCCATAAACACGCCCTCTACAATGGATATATTCGTAGTGGAATCCCATCACAAAAAGAACGTCTTGCCCAGTTGATTAAACAAGAAGAATGGAATCAAAACAAAGAAGATAGAATAACCAGCCTTCGTTTTATTATTGGAGACAATGAAAAAAACATGGAATCTACTATTCCACAAATGCAGGCTGGATTGAAAATGGCCCTTGATCGAGACAAGGAAGAATTGGTTTCTTTACTCACGGAGAAATATATGTTATTGGGTACAACTGCTGATGAACTTAGTAATCAAGAAGTTACTCTATTTCAAATTTTTTATAGTCTTCGTAAAAATAAGGCGGGCGATCCTCTTTATTCTTGGCCAGACTATGAAAGTTTACCTGTCGAAACTCAAGAAAAATATGCTAAAGAATTTGAGGCAACACTTAGTAGATTTGCTGATAACCGCATTAGAGAGTTAGCAGTAATGCCATTTTTCATAAATTCTTTCTCGTATTCAAAGGAAAACATCTACTTTTTCTTTGGTAAACCCTTATCTCAACTCACTCAATATCAAAGTTTTCTTCTCTCTCTTGGACAACGTAATCTGAGTATTCTTGAACGGGGAGAGGGTAGTCCTCCTGATCTTATTGGTAATATCACTCCCAATGATATTGTCAAATGGTATGATGTGCAGTATTCTGTAATATTAGGGAGAAGAAATACACAACATATTGATAAATCAAATACCAAAAGAAGGGAAGTTTAAGAGCCCCAATCATAAATACCTATTTTCGGTCATCTCTGAATGTCTATATCCGTGTAATCATAGATAATAGGGAAAAGTTATGTCAGAATATGCCGCAGAAGTAGGAGTTTTATTTAAACCAGATATGTCGCTCGTTGATCGGGCGGTCATGGAATCTGCATCAAAATGGGGCAGAGCTACAAATGGTCTTGGTAAAAACTTTCCACTTGGAAAACTAACGGGGGACGCAAGCGAATTCCACAAGTCAATGGATGCCGCTAACGCTCGTGTTTTGGCTTTCGGCGCTTCAATGGGTTCCATCATGGTGGTCAAAAAAGCTTTTGACCTCTTGGTTGATTCTACCATCAATGTTGAAAAACAACTCGCAGAAGTAAACTCTCTATTTAATTTGGGACCACAAGGTCTACAAAACTTTTCATCTTCATTATTTAAGATCGCCAATCAAATGAGCGTCAGTTTCTCGGACGCCGCCAAAGCCGCAAGTATTTTTGCCCACCACGGTTTGTCAATGGAAGAAACCTTGAAACGTACTTCTGCCGCTCTTGAACTTTCAAAACTTTCTGGCATGAGCATGGAAGAGTCTGTTCTTTCGTTGACATCCACAATCAACAGCTTTACCAAAGAAGCTTTGGATGCCCAAGACGTTGTTGATCGTCTTACTGCTGTTGGGGGTAAATATGCCGCCAGTTCTGATGAAATTGCCGAGGCTTTGAAACGTGTCGGTGCATCTGCAAACGACGCGAATGTAACTTTCAATCAGACCATTGGTTTGATTACCGCCGCTCAACAGATTACTGCTCGTGGTGGTAGTGTTATTGGCAACTCTTTCAAGAGTATCTTTACTCGTTTGCAACGTCCTGCTGTTTTGGACGATTTGGCCGCCGCTGGTGTTCAAATCCGCGATCTACAAGGTAAGATTTTGCCAATAGTTTCAATTTTGAAGAATTTAGCTGTCTCTTACGACACGCTTTCTTCTTCTCAGAAATCTTTTGTTTCTGAAACCGTTGGTGGCGTCTATCAAGTGAACGTCCTCAAAGCTTCTTTAAGCGACATAAAGGGTGGAGCTAGTATTTTTGAAGGAGCGATGGATACAGCAGCCAACTCGGCTGGTGTTGCTCAAAAACGTATTGCTATTTTGAATGAAACTTTAGCGAGTTCAATGGTTCGTACTCAAAACGAAATGACTCGTTTGGCTGCAAACACTGGTAATATTTCTCTTACCCCAGGTTTAAAAAGCGGTGTTGGTGGTTTGAAATCTGGTGTTTCATGGATGGCTGATATGATGGACTCCAATAAAGCATCAAGTGGCAGCACTGGTCAACAAATAGGGGCAAATTTATTTCAAGGCATTGCTCGTGGTATTGGTAACGTACTTGCGGGTCCAGGTATCCAGTTCATTACAACTGTTTTTGCAAAATTAATGACCCGTCTGGCTAAATTCATTAGTGATTCTTCCAAAGACCTGCTTGGTGTTAATTCCAAGGAACAAGAACGAGAAGCCATTAATGCGAACATCGCAAAGTGGCTTGGAAATCAAGAAGGCATTTTGGAAAAAATTGCCAGCGGTGAAATGACAATTGTTGAGGCTACTCAGCTTCGACAAAAACATCTTGAAATCATCCTAAGAACCTATCAGGACATTGCTACGATTTCTGGGGCAATAACTCCAGGCAATAACCCAACAATTAGTATGGGTGGGGAAGGACACGCCTCTGGATTTATTCCAGATGTTCGTGGTGAGGTAGCCGCCGCAAGCCAAGGTGGATATGCGGCTGGTAGAGTTGTCGGTACTACTATTCGTAATGGTAGTAGTTCGTTTAACTCAACAGTAAATACTGCTGAAACAAAGTCTACTATTAATGTGGGTGGTACTGGTAGAATGGCTGATTTTATTAATCCGCCACTAAACAGTCAGGCGGGCCAACAACATCGTGCGAAAGCCATTAAGGTTTTGGGTGTAGACCCTTACTCTTTACCACAACGTTCAGTTAATGCTGAAGGTTTTATTCCTTCTAAACCATTTGCAATGTGGGAGATTAACAGCGGTAATCTTCTTGGAAAATATAAAACTAGGACTGGTGCTATGAAGGCAGCAGATCGTTATAAAAATTATGACGGTGATTCTTATACTTATGGCAATGTAGTAGGAACATTTTCTTCTGGAAGAATTGAAGATTATCAAGCATTCATTAAATATAGAAACTCAATTCCTAGTCCATTTGCTTTGGGTCCATTAAATTCTGCTAGTGGGTATGTTCCTAATTTATCTTTGGATGATATGCAGGCCAGACTCAAGGCCATCGGTATCAATGACTGGCGATCTCTGAAACGTCCTTTTGCAACGCAGTATAATAAAGCCGCCAACAAAGACTATCCAACTGTGCCAGATTTTGATCTGTCAATGTTACCAGAGAGTTATTTGGGTGCCGTTACAAAACATTTCACAAACCATGATGACGTGGCAGCTTTATTACGTTTTGCTCAGACGCAAATCTTTAAAAAGAAACTTATCATTCAGACGAGTAGCGGACAAAAGCGTCTGCCTTCATCTATTGGTGCTGATGCACTAAAATCTACTTTCTGGAACAATGCTGAGATAGCTGATACTAATGACGGTCTTTGGGGGGCCTTGCGTGGAAGTCTGGCCAACTCTGATACTGCAAATGTATTACCATTTTTACGCAAAGGTACAGGAATTCACAAAGACAATCTTGCTAGTTTTATTAGTTCTATTCTTGGACAAGGTTTTGAATCTCCAAATACAGATGAAGGTGAAGATGTTAACATGGATGTTGCGACGGCCCAACGTCTCTTGAGTCGTTATTCAGGAACATTTCCAACAGTGGTTGGTTATGATTCTATTAATAATCTTTCCCCAGCGGGTGATTTGCCAGACTTTGTAGGTAAACTAAAAATTGGTAATACAAAATTTGATATAAACACTCCAATTTTTGGACACAAGACTTTCGTACAAAGGAACTTGGCGGAGGCTAAAAACATTGCATCTTTGATCGGTGGGGGTGATTTTGACAATGATACTTTAGCAACAGTCTTAGGTAAGATGTTTGACAAACGCAGCAAGAAGGAAGCGGAAAGTGCTGGAATATTCATGGGTTCTGCAAATGCAGCAATTGATATTCCCGCTCCACTAAAGTCTATTTTGTCTCAAACCAACATTACTGGTGATGTTTCTGGCATTGAGCTAAAGAGTAGTCTTGAAGAAGCCAAAAGACATGCAGCCAGCAAAATTTTCCGTAGTTTAATCGGTGGTACAGAAGACAGTAATTGGTCTGGACCTATTGAGGCTCCATATCGTCTAGCTGGTGTTCCAAAATTTGGTACTGGTAAAACTGGTATTTTGGATTATAATCAGTTTGGTTCGTCAAGCAAAAATGAAATGTTGTTGGCTGCTGTTCAAGCGGCTTCTCAAGGAAAAGCCATTAAAATTATTCATGGGGCGGGTACGTATGCCACACAACATGCCGCAGACGTTTCCGAAGGTATTGCTCGTGGAAAAAATTACATAAAGTCGGCTGATGATCTTTCTCAATACGATCAAATCGTAATGAATAGCTTTATTAGAAAATCCAGTGGTTTGACCAAGGGATATTCTGGTCTTTTGTATTCATTAGCTTCAAATGTACAGGGTTTGGGTCTTCCAGAAAGTTTGAATGAAAAACAACTTGGTGAATATCAATCTTTAAGGACGTTGATGAGACAACGTTTGGGAGACAGATATTCTGGTGCGGCTGGGGGTTTTGTACCTGATGGTAATCTATCAGACATGTTGAAAAATATCTTCCATCCATTACATGAATTTCAGGCTTATAAAGAAGTTTCAAGACAGGCTCTTGATTTTGTAAACAATAATGGTTCGATTACCACTAAATTACCATCTGGGTTTGATCGTGAATTTTTGGCATCAGCTTTAGCCAACAAGACTGTCGGAAAACCATACGAGGCTGATTTGGCGAGTCTGCAAAAAGTTGGAGTTTCTTCAAGTTATTTTGATGTTGTTCATGACATGTTCGGCCAAAAAGTCAACTATAAAGAGTTAATGTCTCGTGTTAAATCTGGTGAATATGCCAGTGGTTATATTCCTGCTGTTCTTTCTGCTTTAAAAGCAGAAGACAAAGCAACAGGGGGAAACGCCATATTATCAGCGAGTTATAAATTGGCTAGTAGTTCAAACCCTCTGGGTTTTGCGGCTATTGACAGTCGTTCTCAACGTAATGCTGATGAAGCAATTAGACAACATCAATCTTTGGGTCAGAGTTTGGCTTCGATTAAATCTGTGCCTCATTTGGCTCTTGATGATGGTTCAACTGGTTTTGCTGGATCAAGTATTTTCAACTCTATAGCCTTGGCCGTCGGGTCTTTTGCAAATAGTAATCGCACAGAATATCATTCTCTTGGTGATATTATCAAGAGCGTTTTTGGTGGTTTGCCATCAAATCTCAAGACCGTTGTAAATCCATCTTTTGAAGAAGTAGCCAAGAAAGTTTCGTTACTGGATTCGACAATCAAAACAGCACAATCTGAGGTTCTATCTCCAAAACAGAAGACTACTTTTCAAGGGCAAGAATATAACAATTATAACGCCCTGACGGAGGTTTATAATACTCAACGCAGAGGATTGACTACTCCTGATTACGAGGCTTATCAAAAAAATAAAGATGATTCTCGTTCAAGCCTCCAGGCCTTGGGTTGGAGACGCTCGATTTTGTCCAGTATGGCTGGTGGAGTTCTTACTCAAGGGGTTGATAGATTCTCTCCAAATGCTGGGGCTGCTGTTCAAGAATTTACTTCTGGTTTGACTCAATCGTATCAAGTTTTAGCTGCATTCCCTAATGAATTTGGTAAAGCTTTGCGCATGGGTGTGCTGGCTGGTTCGGCATTGAGTGCCATTGATTTGTTTGGTAAAGGTCTCGCCACACAACAGAGGGCTTTTAATGAATCTCAAACCAAGTATCAAAACTTGGCAGTTCAGATTGATGGACTTTCTAACGTTTTGAATAATTTTGACCAACTGTTGAATGATTCATCTGTGAGTTTTGAGACTTTAACCCGCGAGAGTCGCAAATATACAGAATTGCTTGGTCAAATGTCTCAGACACCAGAAGGTTCTTTCGCTGCTGAAAAAGTCATGAGTGCGGGAAGTAATACTGCGGCTATCGCTGCTTTGCAAGAATACAAGGCTGGTAAATCCCGTGATCTTGATAGACAGGCGGCTTTATTGGGTCTAAAAGAATATGGAGACAAACGTACATTTGGCGTCGGAAACTATAAGATTGGTAATCCAATGGGATTTTCCAACGACATAGAAAAAACCGAATTAACTCAAAAAATTAGTGATGCGGCCAAAACTGGTATTGAAGCTCTCAGTGAAAAAGAAAAAGCTAATCTTGTTAGTTCAACTTCTCAGGGATTTGGTAACTTTTCTACACAACTTGGCAACGTGGGACCAGTCGCCTCTAAGTTCATGTCATCAATGAACCCAGGTACTCGGACTGCCGTTTCCCAAGAAATGTTCAATCAACTACTCACAGAGAATGTTGTCCAACAGGCTCCAGTTCAAGAAAAACTCAAGGATTTGCGTGATCGCAATGCAATTCGTCAATTGAATTTGGATTCCGTTCGACGCCGTGCTGCATCAGAAAAACGTCTATTCATTGACCAAGGTTCCATGATTGCAGGAAATGAACTCGACTTGCGTGGAATTCAGTCTCGTGGCACCTACAATACTGCTGAGATTACTTATGGCGTTGGTCAGGCTATGAATCAGTACTATTCTTTAAATACAGGAGAACGAACGATGGCTCAACGTCAGGCCATCATGGATACAACCCGCCTGCAAGCAGAGGGTCAATTCAAATCACAAAGTATCAAGGCACAAGCCACAAGAACTGTCGCTTCTGGTTTGACTCAAAACTTTGAAGAATATTTGGGTCATACTGATTTAACTAAACTTTTACAAGCTCCAGGTCAAGCTCCTATTGGTGATATTGAACAATTCAAAGCAAACTTAATTGATGCCACCAACAAAGGTATTGCATCCACGGTTAAGAGTGGAAATTTCGATCAATTCAACAATAATGGTGTTTTTGATATTGAAGCGATGAAGAAAGCTATTGCTGCAAATGGAGTCAACGGTAGTACACCAGAGGGACAAAAAATGCAGAAAGCTATTTCTGACTTTCTAAGTAATAAAGACACTGAGGAAATTCTCAAGGCGATGCAAACGGCATCACTTGACCTGGTAAATTTGGGACAAGATCAAAAACTCGAACTGGAAAAGATTCAGTCCAATACATTTGCGACAACAAAAGTTTTCGATTTCAAACAACTTAGTTCTTTTCTTGGTGGTACAAAAAACTTGACAGATCGAAGCTTCCGCCGTGAAGAAGAAAGAAAAGTTGAGCGTGGTGCTTTCTTGTTAAATCATGGAAGAACCGCAGAAGCTCGCGGACAAGGTGGTCATGACGTTCTTGAATTCTTTAAAGACAACAATGTTCCGATAGACTTAAAGGGCAACTCTTCCACGTCTAAGTTGATGCAACAAGCATGGAATGCCGCCCAAACAGGTCTTTCAACGACGTTATCACAATCAATCGGAAGAATCACTGATAGTGATAATCGCCTGAATGGCGGACAATCGAACTTTGGTTCAATTTTTGGAAGTTATGATGTAAATGCCGCTGCCAATGCAGGTTTGTCTGCTGAGTTCAAACCTGAAAATCCCGCCATTACTAGTGGAACTGCCGCCACAGTACCAAACGCCATGAAAACGTTTGATGATAATTTAGACAGTTCGATTCAATCAATTAAGAATTTTGGAGAGTCTTTAAATCAGACTGCCGCCAATTTCCTACAGGCTCAACAAGATATTAAAAAGGCCGCAGAAGAAATAGATACCGTTACTAAAACAGACACAAATAATTTCCAAACATTCATAAATAATTGGACAGCTAATAATCAGTCTCAATCATTACAAACAAATCTTTCTCAAGAAAAGAAAGGGATTAACTGGGGTGGACTTGGAAGTGCTGCTATTACCACAGTAGCTACTGCCATTCTTTGGACTCTTTCGAGTCGTATTTCGAGTGGTTTCTTGGGTGGAATCTCAGCAAAAATGGGAATTGGTGGCTCGAAGAAAGTCGAAGAAGATATTGCTAAAATAGCTACGACTGTTGAAAGCAAAGGTTCATCAGTTATTCGTGAAAGTTCTGATTTAATTAAAAATGGAATTCCAAGTTCTTGGAAAAAAGAACAAGAAAATCCATTGATACAAAAACCCGTCGCTTCTATGGCTCCTGTAGCTAATCAAAAAATAGGTCCATTAAATGCAAACAAAACAACCACTGGGGCATCAGATGCTTCAAAGGTAAATGAAATTTTGTCTGCTAATCATTCTGAAACTATTGGACTTGTTGGTAAACAAGAAATACTTCACAATGATTTGGTATCTTCTTATTCCAAAATCGAAAAGTTCCGTGAAGAAACTTTAAAAAAAGCCTCTCAACAAATAAAATTGGGACGATATACAGGTATTGCATCTATTGATTCTAAGATTCAAGCACATGAATTTGGTAATATTAACAAACAAGAAATTTATCAACTACTTGACAAGACAATAAAAACTTCTGAACTTCCAGGAGGAAAAAAACTATTAAAAACTCATTCGGACATACAAAAACAATTTAACGAAAATCAAGGAAGACAAAGAATTTTACGAGAGAGAAATGCCACTATTCAACAACAAGCAGCTAAAACATCTTTGAAAAATACCATTAAAGATACATTTAATCCTGGAGTTTCTTCGGGTGTAGATCATGGTCCTTTCCACCCAAACGATTTCATGGGAACTTCTGATATTAACACGAAATATACAGAAGAACAACTGGCTGAGTTTGCACCATCAGCAAAACCTAGATATTTATCTCGTATTGGAACATCTGTAAGTAATTTTGTTGGTTTTAAACCATATCCTGGAAAATGGTGGAAAACTTCTTGGAAACCTTCTGGAAAATCAACTCTTTTTGGCAATCCTTTTAGTGTCGCTGGTTTTAATGCAGCCTCTAAATTGGGTAAAAGTGTAAAAATTGGTGGAGCAGGATTGGGAATTTTGGGCGCGGCTTTATCAGCTAAAGAAGCTTATAATGATTTTAGTACAGCACATGACACAGCAGATTACACTCGCGCTGGCGGTCACTTGGCTTTAAATGCCCTTTCATTTGCTGGTCCAGTAGGATTAGCGGCCTCGTTAGGAGTAAGAGCGTTAGATAATACTATGCATGAACGTTGGGATTCTCAGCAAGATGTTGCAGATGCAGAAAATAGAGGAAAACAAATTGATATGAGAATACGTTTGTTACCTCGTGAATTAGCTCAACGCAAGCGCAAAAAAGCTTTAGCTGTACAAGCTGGCATTCAAGAACAAAATGAACAACAAGATGCGATTACTGCTCAAGCTGAAATGAACCCTGCTTATGCTCAGGGTGCGGCCAATCTTGGTTTGGGTCATCTCCAAAATGATCTTGGCCACGCAAGGGGACGCAATGGTATTGACTTCACAAAACTCTCTCCTGAGAGTATGAAAAACCTTGACATGATCTGGCACTCAGAGCATCCTGATAAAATGATTAACGGTAAGTATGTTCGTTCTATGCCAACAGCCGCTACAGGAGGATATTCAGATTTGGCTAACAGTTTGTTTGATGGTACAGACAACAACAAACATCGTCAAGCTTTAACGACAGCTTATGGTCGTTCCCTTCCAACATTATTAGATGGTGGTTATGGAACATCTAATTATGATCGTACTAAAAATAGAGTTACTCAAGACAATGTTCAATCATCTGTGGAAAATAAAGCCCTGCAAAATATAATGATGGAACAAAGACAATTAAAAGAAGATTCGGCGCAAAATAAAGTAAACAATTCTAATAATACTCCAGATAATACCCAAGAGCGTTTGATTTCCGTTTTGGATAAACTTGCTAATGCTGCTAATGGTTCCAACAGTACACCAGCTAAAGTTGATTCTAATATTACAGTACAAATTTCTTTGGCTGATGCCGATAAGATTCCTGATACATTGATGAAGCAATTAATTGCTCCTTTACAGAAACAATTGTCTGATTTGCAAAATCAAACTAACATACTAAGCAACAGATTCGCTCCTAAACCAGCGAAGGTATAATTATGGCCGCTTTTGTTCAACAAGGATTAAACACTGGATTAATTGGTTACACACTTCGGAATGAGTTCCTTGGTGAGACGATCTATTACCGTCAAAACCAAATTTTTGATTATGAAATCTACTCTGTTGATAATGTAACCCTAAGTCCAAATACAATTCAACAGAATTTACTTTCGGCTTTTTCCATTTACTCTGGAAATATTCAGGTTAAGGTTTTTGAGGCCCCCGTCACATATCAGTTCCCAAATGATGGTATTCGGGCCGCAAAATTCCATGCACGAGTTGAAGTAAAAACTTACGACCCATCAATTACGACTGTTCAGACGGAATTGAACAATACGTACTATACGGGGCTGGGCAATTCATTTTGGAGTGGTTTTGGTCCTCAACTAATTGATTTTAAAGAAGAATTCGCTTTTGCAAAACAAGAAGACGGCACGAACTCTTACAATCATAGCCTGTCTTTTTCTTTGTTGACAGGAACAAAAGCCGAGGCTGTTTCTCTTGCCTCTGGATTATTTGTCAATGACCCATATACCACATTTGGTATTATCGCCAATTCTGGTGGAGCATATATTGCCAATAGCAATAATTACATTGACTATTATCAAGAAAGTTACGATCTAATTCGTCAGAGTTATCGTTTTAACAAACGTCGTGATGTTTTTCCAACAACTGGTTATAGTGGTTTCTACAACTTCAATCATACCATGGAAATGAAAGAAAACGGTATTGTTGAAGTCTCTGAACATGGTGCTGTACAAGCCGCATTATCATTCAATCAAGTCTATGCCACAACTGAAGCATTAGTGGGTGGTTCATATTCTCGTTTGAATCCTTTTTATCTTACTTATAGTCCTTTGGCTTCTCCGACAAATACGGCTGGATATGGACTTGTAGTAGAGCCAATGAAAATTGTCAAAAATTACAATCAACAAAAATTCACATCAGAATATGATGTTACCTATACAAATGACCCCGAATATGCCGTCAACGGTGCCAGAAGCGTATCTACGATTGAATTTGATGTAGACCCCATGGGGACTACAACAATCAAACATAATTTCGATTTCATGGGTAACAGACGTTTGAGCAATTTGGACTTTTTTTCATTGATTAGTAGTGCCACGGGCTCATCCCCAGGATTGGTGAGTAATTATTATGCTTCTCAAGGATACGACTATAATTCCAGTCTTCCGATCAACCTGATACGTTCCAATGCCACATGGCCAAACCGTGATAATAAAGCCTCAGTCTCAATGGAATATTCATCACATCCAAAGTTTTTTAGAACAGTGAATGGCATTACATTCAATTATCTTGATAGTACAATCGAAAATATGGTGCCTTCTGACATCATGCAAGAATACAAGATTATCAATCGCCCATCAAAGACAAGTGTATTAAACTATGCTTATCAAACAGACAAAGGACAGATCGTTATGAAACTCGAAGGTGGTATTGGTCGAAATCCCAATGAGTTTACGACAGGATTCAGAAATGGATTTGGTGGTTATTTAACGGCCCTATACAAGTATGGTATTGGTCTTTTTGCGCAGCAATTTATGACAAATATTCCAACAGCTTTCACATACTATCTTTCTGACATAAAATACTCTTTAAATCAGGATGGAATTCTTACGATGACACTGACGTTTACGTATACCATGAAGAAATACGAGTTGTAATATGTTTGATATTTTAGTTCAATATAATGGAAATACAATTTATCCAACACCATTGGTTCAACAGAACTATCGGTTCTTAGATTGTGGGCAACGCTGGGGTAATGTTCTTGAAATTGAACTTCAAGGATATGTCACTGGATTAACATCAACAGGTAGTATAACTGGTCTGATTAACATTTTTACTGGACAATTTGGAACATTGAATGTTTATCAAACATCTGAGAGTTCGCAGCAACAAATTTACTCTTGGAATAATCTAAACATCGAAAGTATCGAATTTCCAAATAACAGTTATTTAGTAAACTCTTTTGTTCCTTATCATATTAAAATGCACCAATATAATGTTCCTAGTGGTGTATTGGACCCTGTCAATGAGTATTCTTTTAATCAAGGCGAGGATGGCACTGTCACTTTAACTCATAAAATGGGTGCCCGTGGTGTTAAGAACAACATTGATGCTTTCGACAATGCCATTGCCTTCATCAAATCAATTTCTGGACGAAACGCCTTTCAAACAGCTTTTATTCCAAGTGGAGTTGGAGCTTTGATGTCTCTTTCTGAAAATATTAATCGTGCCGAAGGAGCATATTACCTTACAGAAACTTATAAATATACAACGGGCATTAATCAACCTTATTGCACCTGGTTTAATGCATCTGTCACAAATAGTCTTGATAATGAATATCTTTTGGTAAATTCCGAGTTAAAAATTCAAGGTTCTCCCGTCCAAAATAATTTATCTCAGATTGAGGCGCAAATTCCCGCTGGTCTTGATAGTTCGCTAAGTCTATTAAATCAGATGGGAATTAATACTGGACTGCTTTTGACTAATTCTATGTCGGTCGTAAGAGATTCTGGTTCTGCAACGATTACTATCAAACGAGACTTTATTTCTGGCTATTATGCTTCGGATTTTAACGGATTTTTTGACTATGTAATTTCAATTGATGAAGATTGGGTTTTGCCAAAAGAAACATGGAAAGTTGAAGGAGAATTTATTTGCAAAGGTCCATTGGACTATAAAAAACAACAATTGGCTGTATTCAAAAATACAATGGGAAACGTCCCAAATTATTTAATGGGATTGATTAGCGGTTCTGAAATTTTTTCAGAGTGGCATAATGATAACAATCTTCCCTCTTCCCTTTATGAACTATCGGTGAAAGAGAATACGGGCATTGCAACCTGGCAAGCTTCTTTAACCATGTATGACGGGACATATCCAAGTGGAATTGTAATGCCAAAATATGCTGTTGATGTGTCTCCATCAAAATGGGCCTTTGATTTACTCCCATCGGCAAATATTGAAGGCCATTATGTAGTCCAAGATTTACAAATGGCCACTCAAGCCCATCTATCCTTTAACGTTTCATGTGATTCTGATGTTCCTTGGATTGCTGCACCATTAATTTCGGGATACCTTGTTCAATTAGAGGAAATTTATATCAACAGCGGAGCCATTACAAGTCAAACATTATCCACGGGGCTGGTATCGGCATCAAACACCAGAGAGTGGATTGGCACGGATAATTTGAGTACTGGAATTTTGAACACAAAAGTTGTTGGTTCTTATGTTTCCAATTATCTTCGTCAACCTGGATATAGCTTTGGATATTAAGGATTATTGTGTAATGATAGATGGATAAAGGTTATGAATACTGGGGCATTTTTTACATGTTTGAATCTCTTGGGAATTGAGACGGGTAACTCCGTTCAATTACAAGGGATTTATTCTCCTGCCTCGGGTACTTCTTCATACCTTTTCAATCAATTGTATTCAACGGGCTATCATATCTATAATGGAAACTTATTCGCTGGGGCAACACCATTGATTAACGTTTACAACAATCCTGTTACTAACAATTATTTTTCTGGAAATAACGGTTTCCGCGCTGGCTATCAACATAACGGTAATTTCAGTGTGTTAATGGACATTCAATACAGTGGATGTAATAGATTTTCAAATCAATCTTCTTGTATCCAAAACGTATTACTTTCAACTTGCGATACTTCTGCTGGATTTGGTTCTGGTTTCGCCATCGTGATTAATGATGCCAATCGTTTGACATTGAAGTCTCAAAATATCAATTATACTCTCTCGCAAGAATTGAGTGTGAGAGATTTTGTTTATGTCTCTCTAACCGAAAATCAGTATGTCAACTTTGGCATTTACCGCCCGTCTGATAATTTTCTTTACGTGGAAAATGTCAGTGTACCTTATGGTTCGTTGAACACAAATGCCATTTATTTTGGCAACTTTCTAAGCGGTAGTGATTCAAGATTCACGGGATTTTTTGGAAATATCAACACTATTCTCTTATTCAGCGACGATCTCTCAATGGGAGATGTGACAACTTGCGCCACTTGTAATATGGTTTCTGGATACACTTCTGTGGCGACAAATCAAACTTTTTCTGGATTTCAATTGACTGGCATGGCGTATTCTGGTGTTCAATATTATGTTCAAACGGGTTCATCTTACGTTACAGGATATGTGACCAGTCATACTGGTGGACAAATTCCAATAGTCTATCCGTCTGGATTGATGACTTTTTTGACATCTGGTGAAGTGACAAGCCCTCTTTTTAATCAAGTGGCCCTGCAAACCAGTGGACAGACCATTCAATTTCAATTTGACCCAACAATCTTGGCTGGATTTAGTACATATCAAGTTCAATTTCAATTACCTTTGACATCGGGTGACGTTTTAGAAATCTCAACTTATCCTCAATATAATAGTAACGTTGCTTTGATCACCACCAATAATCTATATCCATCAAATACAGGATACATTCAGATTTTTGCCAATGGTCTTGCTGAAACTCTGAATCAAGATTACATTGTTAATCGTAATCAAATGAGCGGATTCAATGAAAGTGATTTATTGAGTTATGATGTATTGCCCACTAATGGATATGTAACTGCTTATAGTGGTTATTGGCAAAATGAAAAATTACTTTTGAGCGATGAAAATTATTTTCCTTCTGAACCCCAGTATTATGAACCTACTGGCTCTCTCTCTGGACAGGTTTTGATTACTGGACTATCAGGGATTTGCGTTGGGAATCCTTTCTATCCATCTTTTGGTTATGACATTTTCATGAACGGGCAGAAACTTGTATCAGGATTACAGTATGCAATTTCTTTGTCTGGTGCTGGATTTGTAGTTTCTCTTTCTGGTGATAATCTGGCTCCCGTTGACATGACTCCTCTTTATCCTCCTGCTGGTGGTCTTCCAACAGGAGCATATGCTCAAGGTAATGAATTATCCTTTTTGCCTTATTGGAATAATGTTCAAAAGCAGATTATTTTTATTAATACTACTGTAGCTACCACAGGTTTAATTGGATTCTCAGAACAAATTTGGGTAAATGGTATTAGACAAGTACGTAATAATGACTACTTTAGAGTATCACCTTGTTCAACCATTAATGAAACGATTACATTTCCTGCATTAAATTTTACCATTTATAATAGCGAAAACGATGGTGGTTATTGGAATTTTTGATATAATAGGAATATGAAAAACTGGAGGAAAAATTAAGTGTCGTATCAATTACTACAAGGCATAAGTGTTTCACCACAAGGCAATTCAAATCTTGGTAGGTTTAGCAAAACACTGGTAAATGGAACTTGGCCAAGTTCATTTGCATTCGGTGGGTGGATTTATAATGCGACATCAGAGGTGGGATTTAGCAATCAACCTTCTGAAATCAAACTTAGCATTGTTCTTGAAGTAACTAATCGCGCCCAACAATATGCTTTTTTCGACATTAAAGACACAGACCTTCAATGTGGCGCAGGAAATGGCAGCGATGAAAATTGGTACAATATTAATTTTAATGGTGTTCAATTCAATAACTTTTACTTATATGAGTATGAAATAAACATTGAGAATAACGAAAAAATCCTTTCTGTCACTTTCAAAGACTATTCGTTGATCTTGGATAAGATTTATGTTGGATTAATTAAACGTCAGGGAGATCAGTTTGTTTATACTGATGAGGCCATTCTTTCCTTTCCTGTTATTTGCCCTGATTGCGTGCTTGCTGGTAATAGTATCAATGCTTGGGCAAACGTCAATCGCCCGCTTTCTTATGGTTCCTATGTGGGTATTGGAGGAAACACCTATGACAATTTTGCCAATATACCCGTTCAAGGAAACATTTATTTGAACTGGCAGCTTCTTTTCTCCCAAGCTCCAATGCAGCCCCACTTCGATTTGAATGGCGGATATCTTATTATTGGTACGGAAGAAGCCACGGAAGCACGTTGTGGTGATTTAGCGCCTGTTAGTTATAATTTCAATGAATTACTCGCCTCATTGCGTGCCAGAGGAATGCAATTTCAAGGGGCCTTTCCTGTTTCAATTCAGGATGCCGATTACATTTATCATCAGAACTACGTTGGTTCTTTGCGTGAGGTTTTACAACAGTGGTGTTCGGACTTGGGATATGATTTCTATTGTGTTGGCAAGACTTTTGTGGGCATCAACTTAAATCAGGCCTTGGATATTTCGGCTGTGGTTTCAATTGTGGACCCGACCACAACTTTGGGTAATGCGTTTGCCCTAAACCAAAATGCCGCCATTACAGCTTTTAAAACAACAAGTACTCTGCAAAATACATTTAAACAATCTGTCATCGTTCAGAATAATCGTGCCCGCGACGAAAAGGTTTCTTCCAAGGCTCCAAAACGTTACGTTGGAATTTTGCCTTTGCATCCGATTGATTTTAACCGACACTCAAATGACATGATAATTCGAGCCAATGCCTTTGGAAACGAATTTATTGACAGTGCTTGGACAAATAATTTTGAACCTGGAAGCAACAATCTAAATCGAACTCTGCCAGAATTAGATGGACGTACATTTGGAGATATTGATACTTCGATTGCATTGACTAAATATGATGCAAACCTTCGAGATATTTTTTGTCAAGACCGAGCCATCTATGGAGAAACAGCTGAAATTCAAGCTTCAAATTTTAGGGCACTGGGAATGGTACCTTTGATTCAATTGACTGGCGATGATGCTGCCATGTGTATTGAAAAATTGATTCCTGAAAATGGAGATGCAATTTCAAATATTTGTCGAGACAAGAGATTTTATCGTGTCTATTTAGGATACTACTACGATCAATTTAAACAAGACATCATTAGTTGGGAACAGCAGGCCGCCGAAGCCATGTATAAGTATGGTTTCATTGCCCGCGGTCTTATTAATGGATTTCCATATTTCCCAATGAATTCTTTGAATGACGAAAGTCCTACCAGCGGTTTGTATGGGGATTTGGGAACATCATTGGTGCGTATCCAACACACGGTTGAACCTTCAGCCCAACAATATTATGCTTTGCGTCAGGCCCCTTTTAAGGATTTGATTCTATATTCAGGCGTTAATACTCCTTCAAATGTTAGTTTGAATATTCCTCTTGTGTCAAACAATTTGACTCGTACTGGACTTTTTCCAACTGGTTTATTTTATGCGTCTCTTGATAATGAATGGGGTACAGATGTTGAGCATTTCAAACGAGCCATGACGCTTAACTTGGTTGACCCGTGCGTTGCTCAATTCGCACAGTCTCCAAGTTATACTCAGATTACAAATAATATTCCAACAAGAATGCAAGATTGGAAACTAGATTATTTCAAACCACTTGCCGATCCAGATTTGGAAAGTCTTGGTCAGTATGCCGTATCTGCTTTGAGTAGTATTTCTGGACAAACTGTTTATGATAAAACCGTAAGAACCTATTACGATCAACATTATCTTTTGAATCAAACTTGTTCAAAGTTATGTATCTTGGTTTTGACCGATACGCGTCAACATCCAAATATCTACGCAAAGTTTACCCCAAAAGGAACTGAATTCACAAACTTCTATGCGCTACAAGCATACAGTGATAAATTACGTCTGGCATTATTACGTCAATTGCAAATTCAAACCCCTGATGATTGTTCGTTGCCATTATTGCAAGAAATCTGCCGTAATTATCTTTCTGGTCAATTTCAGATTGGCCCAACTGGTAATCCAATGTATGGTTGTGTAATTGATGAAGATAAATTCAATTGGTTGATTGATGGTTTCACCTATGAGTATTTGAGTACCTCAAACTCTCGGGGATTAAATATTCAGATAACAAAAAATCCTATCCGTAATAGTGATACTGATCTTTTGGTAAATACATTTGCAAATGCAGATATTAATGGAGATTATTATTTTTCGGATGTTGTGAATAATCAGTTACAATATAAAACTAGAACAATAAACTATAATATCGTCTACCCTGTGACTTGCAATTCTGCTGGTGGTTCGGCATCCCCCACTGGGGATGGAATCTATGGTTATTACAATGGTATCTTGACTTCTCAAGTAGATATTGATAATCGTACTCCTGAAATTGTTGATATATTTGGGACGCCAGTAAATGCACTAAATAACAATACAGCTTCGTTGAAGATTATTAATGAATCTGTTGACCCCGATTTACAACCACTACTTGACCCATTCAGTTCCCGTTTCTTCTCATACATGACGGTCATTACTGGGACGGGTTCCATTGTAACAAACGCCCAACAGTACTATCAATTCGTAAAAAATCTCAACAACTACGAAATGACTACGCCCTGGAAAACGGTCGAAATGAGTTTGGCTGGCTCGCCAAGTTCATTTGGGGCATTTTTGCCGTATCTAAGTCCAAATAGTGGTCTCACTAAAATCTCAATGAGTGTAAATGATAATGGCGTGACGACTAACTTAAGTTTTTCTGATAGATCGAAAATTCTTCCCCGCCAGGAGAGCGTGTTAAACAAAATCGTAGCCAGATTGAAATAAATTATTGGATATTATTAATGCAGTTCACGGGCACAAATTTTTTGTATTTGCCAATGGTAAACAGGTTTCAGTTTACCTTTGCGGATATTACTGTCTCGGACTGGTCACAATACTCCGTTACTCTTGACTGCATCAGTGGTTCTTATCCAACTGGTTATAATACAAACTCATACATTAACCTATTCTTTTTAAGCGGGGGCGACGTTTTCATGAGCGATGGTACGCTGGGTTTAAATACGAATCGAATTATTGCATCCTATACAACTGGGGTGCCGTTTGACGTGTCTGGCTGGGTCAACATGGCGTCGGGCACTTATATCAATGTGGATGGAGCAGAAGGATTTCAAAGCAGTCTAATGACCAAATATGGCGGCTCTGGCAGCTTTGGACAACTTAAGATCATAAATAGCGGTAGCGGAACATTTGCGTCGAATATTTTTCTCATAGGAGATCAGATAAACTACTCATTTTCAGTACAACCTATTCCAGCCAATGGGGCATCCACGGGGAGTTTGATTAGTAACTATAATGGTATGATTTTTGACTTGAATTTGTACTTCTATCAGTCAAATCAACCGATCTTGACATTTTCTGGCTCTCAAAACATTTCAGGCGTAAATAGTCAAGTAAATAATAGTTATGTGATGTTTGATAATGATGCTGATTTCCGTACAATTGGAGGAAACGCCTTGGCAATCGTTGGAACTTTACAAGGACAAGTAACCGTACCTTTCAGTTATTTTAAATTTATTAATGATGTGGTGACATTATCAATCACCAGTCAGAATTCTGGTCAAACGACATTTGGAGGACAATTTAATGGAATTTGGGAAAACAATCAATTCACATATCAAGATTTCCCAAGTGTTTTGACTTTAAATTACATCGTTTCCAACAACGATACATTTGGTAATCCAAATCCATCAACATTTTTCTTGGATATCAATATGGGTTCTGGACTTCCATATTCATACATTTCAGGATTTAACTTGACATCGAATGGGGAATATCTTTATACTCCAACAGTTTTGTTTACAGGATACTATGGAATTACTGGTATTCAAGAAGCTTTTGCACCACTGTTATTTTCAAGCGGATGTAGTGGAAATCTTCCCATATCTTTTCTGCCATCAAATGGTAGTGGTTCAGCGGCATCAGGTTTACTATTAACAACGGCTGTACAATTGCAAAATCTTTACTTCGCAGGAATTCAAACCTATTATATCGTAAATGGGTATCAGATTTTAAATCAAGGTTCTGGTTACACATTGGCCCCGAAGGCAATTGTAAATACGGGATTTTATGGAAGTACTTGTTATGATGTTCCTGCGAAATATCCAAACGTATTTCCTGTGTTTGCCGCTTTCGACACTTCTGGGACCCTGCTGCCTTTAGCAAGTTATTTAACGGGTACGGCCATGACAACCACTGGTTTGGTTAGTGAGGGTACAATACCTGGACTAATTGTAACAGGAATTGATATTTCAAACATTGGTTCTGGTTACACGCCATCACAATTTCCATTCATCAGTTTCATCAGACAACCAGGAGATACACTTACCAAAAATGCTTCTGGAAATTTTGTATTGACAACCTCTGGTTACTCAAATCTAAATCAATATACTACCGTACAACAATTAATTCAAAATCAAGATTTTACGACAGTCACTCAATTTTCTGGAACGTCAATTCAGCTTGATCCTACTCAGCAGATGGTCACTTACCAGATTGCTGTATCTGGTTGTCCATTTACACAACCATCATCAGGAGGATATATTGTATTTAGCACAGATGGTGTGAACTATAACATTTCGGAAGACCCAATTGTGTTTGCCCGCACTTTCTCAACGGACCCATTAAGCTTAAAAAAAAATAACATAAATTTTACAGGGGTGTATACTCAAGTGGTGCCACTGGGAAGCGACTTATCATTTTTATTGACACAAAATCAACTAGATATGCTTTATACATCTTATTCAAGTAGTCAAACGCTCGACTTGGGAGATTTAAATTTTTGATATGGACGGACTAGACGAAAAAAGAAAAACAGCAACAAACTCTCAATCTGAGATTATTGATGCACGAGTTATTGCAAACTATGGAGACCCAGGCCTGCAAGAAGACTATCAATTTGATCTATTGAGCCAATATGTCATAGTCATGTCAGAATCTTTCTATCGTGTTCCAACAACTGATCGTTGGTGGAATATGATTGCTGTTGTTCAGCGGCCAAAACATCTTTGGATTACTACTAACCAAGTAACCACTCCATCCACCCAACAAAGATTGGACGCGGAAGGTAATGTAAATGTCGGTTTGGCATCTTCATATTCCATTCAAGGAATTCAAGCCATTAATCAACCATATGCACTGGGAGAGCAGATTAAAATTAAACGACTTCAAAGTCCTTATACGCAATACAGATTTCCGAGCTTTTTTAATTCACAGTTTCAACAGTGGGGAACAATGTATTCTTCCTATGGGTCTTGGCATACTCAAGGTTCAACTTTACCCTACATAAATAGCGATAGTAATAAGGTTGCGGCATTGCAAACCAAGACAATAATTCCCGCTGGAAATCAATTGTTTTATTTTAATCTGACGAAGTATCAATATGAAGCAGCGATATTGACAATTGCCGACCCTTCTGTCGCGCAAAGTATGACATCAATTTTTAATGGGTCATGGAATGGGGCCACCCCTGTTTATACTGCCAATGGGGGATATTTATTCAACAGTGCAGCGTCCATTGTAATTGCCTCATGCGAGTATGAGGATATTAACATTGGAAATAAATATCGAGTGAATGAAAGTAATTGTATACCATTGGCTATTATGACCCCAAACAATTTTCCTAGTCCGAAAACTAGGAATGCGGGAACAATTGCTTATACACCGAGTTATTCGCCTGTTGCGATTGCGTCTTAACCTGACGCAGCTTCAGCTTCTTTTTTTAACTTGTCCGCTTCGCGTTCAGCGGCTTTCTGCTTGATACGAGCAACCAACTCTAATTGTTGATAGCGGGGAATGTCAGACAGGGCGGTAAATTTTTCTGCTCCTTCTACCTTTTCTTCAATTAGTTTGCGTTTGATCGTCTCAAAAGATACTCCAAACTGTGCAACAGTGGCTCTCAAAAGACTCAAAACGGAATCTTCCTGTTGGGGGTCATTGGAAGTATCGCCACCAATTTCGTCGGCAGATACAATATTAATGTTCAAGAAATTACGAACAGCACGGCAAAAAGCACGGTTTTCAGCAATCGCTGCTAAAAAGTTCTTGCCAAGACCATTAACATTGAGATCACACGCATCCCCAGCAGATGAAAAAGATACTGCTCTACCTTCTGTTTCATAGTTACCAATCCATGTAATAGTGCAAACGGAAGCTACATAACGATCATTAGGAACTGTGAGAGAATGAGAAACTTGAGTATAACCACGAGTCTTGGCCAAGTCTTTAATTCCACCAAGAAGAATAAGGATTTCGGTATCTTTGAGGCCATCAGTGGTTTCTGGCACGGGTAATCCTTTCTTGATGAAATTTTGCTTGTGAGGAACAAGAAATTCTGGTTTAATCATCCTGCGCCAATCAATCGTTCCATCATCACGATAAACATACACGACACTGGTATCGCAAATCAAACCATGTTGGTTGCGAGAAAATTGCTTTTTAGGAATACAGGAGGGAACAATTGTTTGGGATTCTGTGGACATATTATTTGAGTTTGATGATTGTATAAAAAGATAAATCTTTCCAAAAGGATGGACAATTAATTATCGGGGAATATTCAAATTCGTTCTGTAGCACCACGGTATTTTCTCGGGCAGCATGGCTTGCAAAAGCCATTCCTTTTGAAAAAATAAATTTATTTGAACGATAGAACAACTGCGTTCCCTTTGAGAGGATAGATTTGATTTTTTCTTCATCTGGCACGGGAAGAATATTAATTTTTCCAAGTTCATAGTAGTTGATTTTTTTAACATCAATTTCTTGTTGAGATAGTTCTGTAATCAATAGTACGTCAATACCAAGATTTTTCACCTGTTTGACAAACTCTGGTTTATCGTCTTGAGTAATACGATATACCAGCATTCCAATTTTAGATTTGAAATGACGCAACAGATTAAGATTAATTGGCTTATCTGTTACTACCATTGACTTACCGAAATAATTCAATTGAGCGGTAAAAATGTTTTCGTCATAGTGAAGATCAACTCGTAATTCAACAAGTTCATTTGGATTATTAAGGGCCATACCTGAATCAGGAATCAACTCTCTAATCATTTGACAACTGTAACGTTCACCCGTATAGACTGTTTCAAAAGCGACAACTTCTTTTAACTCTAATAGGTCTAAAACAGCCTGAGCAATTTCTTCTGGTCTAATGGTATTAATGGATTTTGGATTTTCTTGTGGTGAGTAAGATGGTTTCTTATTACCAACTCGTTCATATGCTTTGAATAAACGATGCTTTTTTGGATTACCAAAGTGAGGACCAGAAATCTCTGGTGTATTATTACTATAAATGGAAACGATAGGCTTGTCATACATCGAAGCCAAATGCACTCCAAAACTATCAGGACCGAAATATAGCAAAGAATTTTTCACGACGTATGCGAATTGATGAAGTGATGTCTTTCCACGAAGGTCAACAACCTTCTTGTATGGACGTTCTTTATCCAATCCCGCCTGAACAATAGTGACGCCATGTTTCAACAAAAATGGATACAAGATGTCAAGAACATCCTGCCAATAGTGATAATTACGACTATCGTATAGAGTCTCCGCCTGAAACGTTATGAACTTTTCAATCGGAAGTGGAATGTAGGTTTCCAAAATGTGCGGGCGATCAATTTTCGCACCACAATTAACTGCGTAGGTATCAAGTAGCCTCATAATAAATATTTTTTAAAATTAATGCAAATCAAAATCAATTTTATCGCATCCTCCATGCAAATATGTCAGCATCCTTTGAGTTTGCACATATGGCTGATAGGCGACATTGAAATATCCAGCATGAGTGGCATTACCCTCAAGCCAGAGTAAATTATCCATCTGAGGATTATATTCCAACCAGACATCCATATATGGATTACCATCAAGTAGTTCTTTGAACTCTTTTTTAGTGGCCACATAGAACGTCCAATCAGGATAACGGGCCTTAATGGATTTAAACAATGCAGTCACCAAAAAGATGTCACCAGCAGATTCAGGCTGAACCAGAATAACGCGCCCTTTATCATCTTTACGAAGGAGAGATTCAAATGAAACTTGTTGTTGATTTTTTTGATTGTCATCAGTGGCAACCTTGCGAAAATACTGTTCAATATCAGAACGCTTTATTCCTTCTTTCAACTTTATCATCCAATACTTGAGGCCCTCATCGTTATCAAAAATATCATTCTTGAGGATATTTTTGTACATAAACAGCAACCAAGATTTGTCATCAGACATTTCAGGAATTGAACAGAATGGGTCTTTGAATTCATGGTTCTCAACAAAATAATCATCTTGAGCCAAGGGGGCCGAATCAATAAAAGCCTCCAAAATAGGACCAAGAACTTCAATAGAAAAGTTATCAAGCACCCATCGACGGGCTTTTTTACCCATTTCTCGACGTTGGGTGAGTTTCATTTTTTCAACTTTGCCAAGTTGCTTGACAATGCTTGATGGATATGTTGAGGCTTTTATAAACTGGCTGCCAGGTTCACGATACTCAGCCCAGTCTAATGGCAAAGAACCAGCTTCGTCAACACACATATCTTCGCCGCAACTATAATTGGTTACAAGAGTTATGAGTTCAGTAAGTTTAGCTTCCTGAATCGGAATCTCTTGGCCACCAGAAGTAAAAGGATGACAGTATACATCCATTAAATTATAAACTTCATTAAGTTCACTTTCATCAATACCAATAGTAGGATGAGTAGTGACAAACTGTTTTTCAGCTTTACATGTTGGGCAAATATGTTCTGGACCATTAAAAGCTTTAACCTGATAATTGCGACAGTTTTTACATACATAAGTTGTCAGTATTTCATCCATGGGTACATTATGTTCCTTACATAGAGTCGGAATATCCCAACCTTCTGTCCAACAAGTATGTAATAGAAGTCTACTGGTGATATCTGGATGTTCTTGTTTAAAGATTTTATATCCTTGTAGGAGATTCGGAACAGATTTTCTCAACTGATTACGAAATACAAAACCAACTACAAAAGCGTGATCTGGAATACCGAACTTAGTTCTGAGCGCTTTTCGTTTCTCGTCCGATAGACGGTGAAATGAATGGGTATCAATTGGACCGCGGACAGTTTTAACATGCGTATGTCCAAGTTTATGCAGGGCTTTGGTCGCAAAATCGGCCCAAGACCAATAATTTTGAACTTTTGGGGCAAGATCAACAGCTTTGGTTAGGATTGGCAATGAATCCAAAGTTGTCCAAAGGACGCTAGGAATTTTTTTAAACCATTTTTTATCAACAGCAAAGTCTATACCCCAAATATCTTGCATTCCTATAAAAATATCTGGTTTTTCTTGTTTAACTGCTTGATCGAGAGCAAAAGCCCCGTACCCAGCCATACGTTCAATATCGCCCCAGGAACGTGGGTCGTTTTGGCGTTTAATTTGTTCCAGTTGTTGGGCGTTAACGGAAGCAATCGTTTTCCATGGCATTCTATCTGTGTCATTTACAATTTGAGTATCAATAGAACCAACGGCAAAATTAACAAGATCGTATTTTTTCGTTTTAAATAAGTATTCGAGAATAACCCTATTAACTTTTCCAAAACCAGTGAATGCAAGGGGGTGGTCTGATTGTATGAACACTTTTTTGCGACGATTTATAATGGGCGTTTCTGACATATTTGTTTTATTTTTTTTAAAAAATCTTTTACAATTTTCCTAATTTTACAGACCCGTTAATTCATCCGTGGAAGATTCAACGGCTATTGCTTCATTGGAGGGGGCTTCGGTAACTCCTAAAAGAGTCTCTTCAGGGCGGGAACCAGCATATTCTTTGGCGCGATTCAAGTCTCTGGCAAAATGCTCATGCATGACAAAAATTAGAAATTCACGAATTTCACGAGCCTCAGCAAATGTCAAACCAATATAAAACGGGTTAGTGAAAGTGGTGTCTTGTTTGCTTTTCACTGTAATCGAGAAAGAAAAACCCTTTTGAATTGGATTATCTCCATTGGTTAGCCAGGGTTCAAATTTAATGGTTTTTGGATTTTCTTCATTATCGTGGAAAGCGGAAAACGGACGTTGGCGTTCGATACAATCGAGAATAGCTGCAGCCTCGACAAAGGCAAGTTTAACGTTAACTTTCTTGGTTGGGTCGGTCAAAGACCCTTTGAAGGTTCCTGTCTTGGATGCGTCATCCCAACCGTGTTGCTTGATAAGGGTTGCAAAAACGGTATCGTTCCTGTCAGAATACCAAAATGAGGCAGCGAAACCTTTCAACGATTTAGATGGGTGATATACATGAATAGCCATAATATAGAAGTGTAATCAATGATAGGATAAACTTGGGCAACCGTCAAGAAAAAAAATGGAAATTACAGGACAACCATACGTTGAGGTTCAGAATAATATTTTAAGCGGCTTCTATTATTTAAATTTTAATAATGGCATCCAACCAAAATTATATGAATTTTCGAGTCCTGCCTACCCCATTAGCAATTTTAATGCACCTTATGATGCAATACTGCCTGCTCCACAGGGGTCATTAGGTTTATTAACGGCAGTTGGTAAACGTCTTCGTTCTGACGCAGATTATAGCGAAAGAGCTTCTGATAGGGCGGGTAAACTATATTTTTCAGACACAGCAACTTTATATGGAACCTGTCATGGTTTTGGACGAGATTTTTTGACATTTTATACTGGATTTAATTTTTACCAGGCATTCTATCCAGCAGGATACTTTTCGCCGCCTTATGGAGAATCACTTTCCATTTTTAAAGCAAATTCCAACAGCGCACAGGCAAATTCCAATGCCACACAAGCTTTGAATAATGGTGCGTGCAGTAATATTAACATTACCGAATATAATGAAACTTTTGGTATTGTTTCAATTACTGATTCTGATGTGGGAGATGTCACAGACAGTCTCTCTGCAAACATGTATGCTCCAATTTATAGTGCGGCAGAGGTTTGTCCCCCACCAATTTCAATTACAAGCTATTATGATGAACTTAATTTTAATCAAATTCAAGGTACTACCACTCAACTTGGTGCGGGAACCTTTTACAATGGAAATCCTATTCCTACTTCTCTGGATATATTTAACATCAAGTTAAATAGTAGATACAATATTACTGGGGCTGGGGATGGACGAATGATAGTTTACTATAAGAATGGTACAAATATCTTTAAGCCACAAGAATCATATTCTGCTTCTAATCAGGAAAACCTGCTGAATAATGTTTTATGTTTGGCTGGTATCATGGAGAATAATACATCTGCTGGTGCTGGTACAAATGGGGATCAAATGATTCAGGCTCCTGATCAGAATTTAGGTAATGCTGGTAGTCAATCATTCATTAATCAGGGTACAGATACGGCCTGGAATTACTGGCACTTCACTTTTAAAGAAAATGCCGACACGCTTCCATTTTCAAATAATTTTAGTGCAATCAATGGTGGTGAACCAGTCTCTGCAACGAATGAGGGGGCCAATGAAGGTACTCAATTATTCCTTCCTGTTCTATCTAGTTCAGATGCTTATTGGCAAAATCGTCAGTGTCCTGACACTGTTGACTTTCTTCCCTGGACATTTGGCGCATCTATTTATGCGTGCCCATCATATCATTTTGATGTTCCATATTATGCTGCGATTAAAAAGTTCGGATTCTACGGTACACGTTTCTTAAACACTTGTAATGCCCTAAATCTTACAAATACATGGAATGGCGTGGCTAATGCTATTGAATTACCCGCCAGCACAACGAATGTACCCATTGCTGAAAATCTTGCCGAACCAGCGGGAGTTGATGCCAAGGGGTCATGGTCTTTTGCTGTATATGATAACCTACTAAATACCGCGAAAGCTGAAGAAAGATTCTCAAACATGTTTGCTTTAAACAAAGGATTTTTCCTTTGGGCAAACACGGGTAATTATACTTCCGACCCAAACTTTTTGACACTGTCTCAGATCAGTGGATTTGGGGCATCGTTCTCTGCATTAATTGGACAATTTTCCGCCATGTTTACTGGCGGACTATCTTCGTTTGTTAGTGGAGTTCCAGCCATTATTGTTCAAAAAGTTCAAGCGGGTAATGGTGTAACTGAACTTGCGTCATCAACTTATGTTGGTAATAGTAATAGCTATAATGATTTGATGTTTTCAAATCAACCCTATCAAAACTTTCTTACAAACATAGGTAACTTTTTTCCGACAAGCGGCCTTCCATATCTAAATATTTTTGCCAATCAATATGGTTCATTTGTCATGGATCAAAATGGTAATCCCAACGAGTCATTTTATTCAGGCATGATTTCTGGTAGAGAGCAAAGAACTCTCACTAGATACATGGAAAATACAGTGCAAGGAAACCCGATTGATTTATTTCCAATCAATCATATTTTGTTTTCCTTTGATTCTGCACGAGAATATCTTGAAAATACAGGATGGAACCGTGGTTTGGGTGGATTTGCCAATACTCAACTCCCAGTAATCAATCAAAGATTTTTTGAAGGGGCATATGGAAATGCCAGTCAAATTACTGGATTGCTTCAAGTATTGGATTCATTGAATTTTATTGACAATACATCGTTCTATCCAGGATTTTTCAATGACATTACTGTCAACAAAGACATTCCAACCCCAAGCTATGTTCCTGTTGTAAGCGGAATTATTCTCGATAATCAGGGAAGAAGTTTCTCTTCCAGCGGATGGCTTGCCTTGGGTTATAACGAGATTGGAAAACTTGATGGCAATTTTTCTTGTTTCACCCCCATTTTTGTTCAACAACCTTTAGATAATGTATTTACAAAGATTGGACAAGCACCAACTTTGCGTGCGATGGCGGTTGATTACCACTCTATTCCTGATGATAAAATCACGCCACGTTATCCTGAAATTCTTTATTGGGCATATAATTTAAAACTAGTTGATGATAAATTCAACAATCTGTATCCAGTACAATATAAATGGCTGCGCGTACCGATTAGCCAATATGCTGGCTGGTTTATGTCGGGAATCTTGACTGGTGATTATGCCAGTGTAACTGGCGATTGGTCTTGTCTGGAAAATGGTGGATCAAATTGTACGATCTGTCATCTAAATCAAAGTTCTCCAACGGGAGTTTTGGGGACAACCGATCAATATACTTTTTTGAAAGGTGTAAACTATGGAATTGATGACCAATACTACTATATGTGTGTTGCGTCGGGAAGATTTGGTGTTCGTATTAGTGAACCTACCACGCTGACAATTGAAAACTGGACAAAATTTGATGTATCACTCAAACTGGGTTTGAATCAAAGTAATATGCCTCTTTCGTTAAATTTCATCATCAATGATGTGAATGGGGAAAATCATAGCATCACATTTGCTCCATTGGAACCAACAGTTGCCTATCAGGGTTATCAAGCTGACCCATATGCAATTCCAGAAGCCGTTATTGAAGAAAAAGTCCCGCCGCCAAATGCTGGTTATGGAGACGTATCAGCTTTTAAATGTGTTGGACCAATTGGATATGTTGGGGCGACTAGAAGTTATCAACCAGATACTTTGGAAGATACTCGTGGTGTTCGTGGGGCATGGGGACGTTTCATTGAATACGGTTCTCTTATTTCATTGGGTAAAGCTCTGAGTCAATTGGAGGGCGATCTTCTTTATGGATATCAACATTTGCCCAAATGTGTCAATTATGAGATGCCTTATGGTAATCGTGGTGCCATAGTTTCAGCGCAACTAGGAAGTTATTATATTAGTCACTGGACACTTGACCAACAAGCTGTTGCAGCTACGGCGGATACAGTAGGAATGATTTGGACAAGTCTAACAAATGTAGCTCAACTTTATCCACCAATTACAACTCGTGGATTACCTGGAACTGATCCTTATATTGCTGGTTTCGCCATCGGACAGTGGCAATGGGGAAACAATTTGGGGGCAATTAAACGTTTTGGATATTTATCAACTCCAGCTTCCCAAGATTTGGTATTTACTGGGCCAGGTTCTCCATCAACCGCATCAACTACTTCACAGTTATTAAATCAAGTGAAACAAAAGATTTTGTCTCCAAATGATCTGGCTGGTTCAAATTGTGGCTACTCTATACTAGGATTAGGTAGAAATATGCTATATTATTTGGAGGCATACGACCGTTTCTATCTATTATGTGACGATGCGAAAAAGAAGAATGTTCAGGATATCTCCTTTATTTGCCCAGGACTTAGGGCAACTAATTCTGCCATTCAATATTGTTGGTTGGGACATCCATCAAATACTTATGTCGAAAGACATCCAATGTATGGTCCTTATGCCTATCAATGGAAAGTCAACCGTCACAATCGTGATCGCAATGGTAATGGTATCTCCGAAGGATTTTACTCAATGGAATATAGGACAAAATATACCCTATTGTATGACGCCCCAGCCATCTATGGTTTGTATCTCAAAAAAGATGAAAGTCAAATGTACAAAAATAAGGTTAATGATATGATCTCCTATCGAAACGCTCTATTTCCTGGGGATGTTGACATTACAAGTCTTCGGGGAATCTGGCTTGGAGTTGGTGGTAGTGAAGGTGATTATCTAACTTATGGAAATATGTTTTGCTCATCTGATACGGACGCAAATTCAGCCCTTTGCCAATATATTAGTCAGGCCCAAAGTTTTGGAAGTAGTCCAGATTTTCAAGCATATGGTTGTGATGCCGCCCAATTAGCTTTAGGCCAATGTTTTGACCCCTGTCTGAGTATGCGTTATGGTCAGGGATTTTTAGCTGGGGGAAAGGTACAGAATTTATTTGGTGATAAACCAACTACTTCTCAAAACGTCAATACAGCAGCCACGATAAGACTGGTTGCAAGTAGTAATTTGGATAAAAATGGAAACATTATCACAACTGATGAACAATCTGTAATAGACCCAAATATTTACTTCCGCAGTCCAATTAACACCCCGCACGCCCGTGCGTGGAGGGGTTTAAGTTCAATTCCTGAAATCACGATCAATCCACAAAATATTGTTGGAATGAGTCCTTGCAAGGATGGGGGCACAGATCATTGTAATTATATCACTCCTACCGTACATTTGAATACAAGTACCATATTACTCACTTCTTCATCGGCTTTTGTTGTTGCAAAAAATTATGCTGCAAACCTCTATGAATCATATAATATAGCTGGCAGCAATAACGATTAAGGTATGGGAAATTTAATGGAAATCTTTGGGATGGCCAGTGTCGCATCCTATTTAAGGGGACTAACCAGTTCTTTGGAAACGTCTCGTATTCAAGGAATGGTTGATGGAATCACTGTTGGATTTGGAATGCCAAGCACTGACGGCGATACCTTATTCTTCTACTATCAATCTTCACCAGATTTGCCATCAACGGCTGGCTTTGACAATGTCAGTTGGTTTGCTCTTTATCAACAAGACGTTGAAAATATTATCAATAAGTTCTTACCAAATGAAGCAGAAATCAACCGTTTGACGTTGAGTATTGCCGTTTACTCTATTATTTGGGCTTATGCATTGAATACCGCAATTCAACCAGGTGATCTTGTTCCAATAATAGGAAGTACATTAGTTTCCGTGGCTCAATTGGCAAACAATAATGCCCCGTTCAAAACAGTCAAAAATGGAAATACAACAACAATAATACAACCATTCTCAGCAGAGATTATTGCAAGTCTTACTAATAAAGACTATGCTGCTTCTCTGGCACAAGTAGCCGCATCCGCGAAAACCAGTCAAACTCAATTGGCCAATTACAATTGGTTTGATGTTTCTAGTTTCTTTGCGAAACCAGATTTGCAAGTTATGAAAGACATCGAAAGTCAGTATTATTATATTTCTGGTGTCCTTAATTACATGGCTCCACAAGAAATTCCTCCAGATTGTATTGGGGATCAGATAATTCTTCAAACTTACACTGGGGAGACAAATACAACATTCATTCGTAATACCCCATGTAAACAGGTTAGTTCTTATGTTGGTCCACTAGAGCAGTTGACATTTAACCGAACATTTAGCGATGGACCATGTTCTAGTGGAGATTTTACTTTGGCTGTAAAATCTGGATATTTTGATTTTGATCAAAGTATTCTTCCACCAAAAGATTATTTGAGTAATGCAATTAATTTGTATTCATTTTATCAGGATACAAATGGAAATTATATTCCTCTTTGTACTAGCCCAACTTTTATTGATGCTAATGGACGTTATGATATTTTAAGCGAACTTTCGGCTAGTCCTGGAACTCTTAGCTGCGTTGATGTGCCTCAGAGAATGCATGTGGGTGATGAACTTCCGCGCCGACAAGGCAAATATAATAGTCATGGTAAATGTATTGGATGGACATTAGTAAATGTCACTGGCTTTAAATATGTTTCATTTGAAATCCCTTCAACAGGTTTTAATCAAAACCTTTCTTACTATAAACTAAATCCTGTTCCAGCAATCTCTGGAGTTCTACAACGGGCATTAAATTTAAATCCTAATCCATATGTTGCAACTCAAATGGGAGACTTTTATTTCCCATTTACATTGGACATTTATGAAAATCAACACTGGTATGTTGGTCCACCACAATTGAATGGAACAAATACTTTGCCATCATTTGCTTTTTATCAGCATTTTGACAGTACAAATTTCAATGACAACATGAAAATTGTCATGTTTCCATGTCTAAGTTCAAGCGATGGTACAACGGCAGGAGATACTTCAAGAACATTTTCCATATCAACAATGATGGCTGCAAGTGGATCAAACGACGCTCATTTTCCCTACAAAAATCCTTATGGAACAGCCACATTTTACACGGGAATTTCATCAAATCTTGCTGGTGCAGATACTATTGCCAAACAATGTTTTGGCATGGGAGATGCTTTTGAAGGTCAGTATACAATTACAAGCTATCCAGCTTGGAATTCAAATTTCAGTTATACTGGTTATGCAGCGACGTCTAGCAATGGACAAGTTGTTGATTTATTAGATGTCGCGCAAGAATATAATGGATTTATTTTAGGAAGTCCTGTTCAGTACATGCAGTACATTAATGGATATTCTGGAGCAGAAGGCGTCAGTTCTATTAGTCAATTGGTTGCATTAGATGGTTCTGGTAATTTCGTCAACTATTATTATTTGGATGAACGCCTTTATTCTAATGTGATTCTCGATGCGGGAATTTGGAATTATTTTGCACCAGTTCCATCTCACATGGATGGAAATTCGACAAGACTTTTTTACACTCAACAAGTTGAGAATTACCTTCCGCGTTATTCTTCTGGACCTTTTGCTTCGTATATGGAGTCATTTCTATATCCAAATGCAAATCAGACCGCCCGTAAATATGGGATAAAATCTAATGGATTTCCAGTTTCTATCACTTTTGATGTTGAGATTAGAGAAGAGGCTATAAAAGAAATTTATGGCACTTTCACTATTTTGCCAAATGGTAATATTTCAACCTATCCAACCTTTGTTACACCAATTCGCTCGGTGTCAACCAATGGTAAGAATATCAATCCCGTTACAAATCAAGGAACTGGAATTCCTTTGATGTATACAATTTTTCAATCGAGCGATATCTATCAAGTTTCAAATTATGATTTCACAACTTGGGCTATTGGTTCTGATTTTGAATATACAGCCAAGTTACCCGTAGTTGATATAAATTGGTCTCCAAATACTTATAATTATGATAATGTTTTAAATCCTCCATTAGGATACAACAATAACACTTACACGAGCGACATGAACGGGAATCTTGTTGGTAATCTATTCAAGAATGGAGTTCTACAAACTGGAAATGGAGGACAGGCTCATACAATCATTACTGGGCCAGGGCAAATGGTAAAAACAGTTTATGATGAAAACCCCACTGCTGTTGCTCTTTATCATGGATTTCACAGTTGGGAACAAGCAGGAACAATTACCTATGTTCCTCCCATTTATAATCTTGCCAGCGGAGATTTATTTGTAAGTCCTCAGTTGTTAAATGCTTTCCCTGAAATGCAAACATTTCTTGGATATATTGCCGTGGATTTTAACAATCACCTGTATAATTTGACTACTGGCACCGATCCAATATTTAATCAATATGTTGGAGGACGAGTTGGTGGTCCAAATCAAGAAGCAGAAGGTGGATGCCATTCTGAGGGAGTAATTGGTGATAAATGGAATGGAATGGTTTATCAAAATTATGGAGCAGTTCAATACGAGTGTATGGAAAATGGTGGCGTCTTCAAATACAATTATCGTGAACCAGATAAAGATTCGGAATTGATTCTTTTTGATGTTACTCAAACTGGTAGTACACTTTGGCTTAAAAACATGGCCTTCTATCCATTTTATCAAGAGCGTTTGGGAAGTGAGTTTACCTCTAACATTCAAATTCCATACTCTCGCGGAAATACAAGTGGATTTTTGTCAACCGTTTATCAAAACAATTTGTTGAATTTTGATTTATCTTCATTCTTTCCAATGATTCCTGGTATAGGATGGTATGATGAAAATCCCCTTGTTATTGGGCCATTTGATCGTGACGTATCTTTGTGCGTTGAATATCCAAACAGTGTGGTGGCTAGTTCTGAATTATTTATCAATGGGTGGCAATTAACAAACATGCAATATGGTCTTGATGAATGTGCCTCTCGTGATTGGCTAAGGCAACCCATATTTGTGGATACAGGGATTATATTGAATGAAAATGGCCGAGGACAATATTTCTCTATTATGAGTAAGGTTCTTTCTGGAAATTCATTTAATATCAATGTATTTGCCGAGAAACTTGGTTCGCCAAACGACCCAACTGGTATAGGAATGATGTCTGGTGCAATTGTATCACTCAAATATTTGCCTTCTCGCTATGGATCATTATATGATGGTAATCTTTTTTCGGGTGAAGAAGGATGGACTGACCCTTATCGTTATGTTAGCGGCATGATGCCAATTCCGTTAAAGATCAATAACCAAACACTTGAGGGTCTCGCTGGCTCATATTCGACTCCAATTTTTTCCCGCTCAGGACTTTATTATCCTTTACCCGACGATTCTGACAATTTTGCAGATTTCACAGGGAATGGTTCGGCAGATAAATATGGAAATATTACTTATCCTCGTGGATTTAACATTCAAACGTACTGGCAGAATAAAGTGCGGGAATCTCAACAACCAATGACGTTGTCTGGATGGAGAGAGGGTAGTCGCCTTTCGATCATTATTAAGAATGTTAATTTAAATTTTGATGTGGTTCCTTACCAGCAGAGGCAAGTAGTTATTCCTTCTGGAACTTGTATCGTTAGCGGACAAATGGGTTACTTGGCCCAAGCTGAAAGTTCTGTTTTTTCCGAGGGAATTATTGTACAAAATATCACTGCTCCCGATCCTTTAACGGGTCTATACAACCCAATGTTCGTATCTGACGTATTACAGAGGTTGAGTGGAATTATTAGTGGTATTACTGGTTCTAGCTTGGTTATATCGGCCCCATCAATCGTGGAACAGCGTGCTTTCATTTCTGGAATCTCAGACGATGAAACATACGTTGGAGAAATGACACAACCACCACAAAATTACAATAAGTTATTGTGGCCTGCTCTGAGTGATCTGGAATATCTGAACGCTGGAGAAACCATCGAACAGTTACCAACTGATGACGGCAATACTTATCTTAATTCAAATTTGATTTTTAGTGCTTCACAGGGCCAATTATTGCCAAATGGAACAAATAATCCAAACGTAAATAAGACCTATGCTGTTATCAATGAATTTCAAATGTATGATTCTCTTTCAACAGATGCATTATTGAATTCGGGTGTTTGTCTGACCACGAGAACTGGGCCAAAAAACATAATTTCTCAAAAGACAATGTCTGGCGCACTGGCCCCCGCAAGTTCATCACTGAACCTGATTAACCAGGGTCTTTTTTAAAGTTTTAATTCTCCCGTGTCTCCTTTGAGATCAGAGAGTTTAGTGTAGATTTGATTCTGTTGAATGGCAATTTCATTGGCGAAAATAGTATCCTTGCCCATTTTCTTACCCTTGACGATCACAATGTCTTCTTCCGAAGGCATCTTACCATTCGTATCTTTACACTTATCAAGGGAATCACTAAAGATCATAACTTTGATCGAGCCCGTTTCATCACTAATGACCATCTTTGAGTACTTGTTTTTATTCTTTGACAGGCCACTCTTTGGTTCTTCCTCAATAAAACCAATGAAGTCACAATAACGTCCTTCTTCCAAATCTAAAACTTGCGTCACAGGAATCAGTGAAGATTTCTTATCCATGAAAATTTCGCGCAACGTTGTGTAAATCGCATATCCCAATAAGCGTTTTTCATACCACCAGTTGGCAAAACTTTCGCAAATCTTATTCTGCTGATAGATCAACTTGTATTTTGCCGAGTTTTTTTTGATCGTTTCAAAACGAGAATCCTTGATGAAAGACTTGCCCTTTTCATCTTTTATTGTGGTATTCAGGGCTTTGATTAAAGTTGGTAAGTAAAAATTATATTCCTTACCAAGCTCAAGAGATTTTTGTTTTTCCCTTGGCTTTAATAAATTCCACAGTTGCGCCTCATATACCAAATGAGTTCTGGTTTTACCAAAACCATCCAATGTACCAGCCTGA
>Ga0224559_1000184_pt1 | contig 42445 bp, 28 predicted proteins | sample 714S33034metaG_FD_180676 | JGI IMG/M metagenome (GOLD analysis project Ga0224559, IMG submission 180676) | Peat soil microbial communities from Stordalen Mire, Sweden - 717 S3 30-34 | ecosystem: Environmental > Terrestrial > Soil > Wetlands > Peat | place: Sweden: Norrbotten County, Stordalen... | reverse complement strand
TAACCTTTTTATTTTACCACGAAATTCTGAAGTATTTGGCTTTTTATCGATAGTAATCAATTGTAAACTATATCAACGACAATTCAATTGTATTTCAATAAATAGTAAACTGTGAAGCGTTGGAAAATCTCTAATCTATGGCTGAACATGATTTAAGCTAAAAGACTGGTAGCAAAAAAACACATTAAGTGGACGAGATAAATTTTCAGTAAAATCATCAAAATGTACCAGAAGGTTTTTGAGTTCTTCCAAAAATTTTATAAATTTATGGAATCTCTAAATTTTCTAAAGTTAAAAATTAAATCTGAAAACAAAAAAATAGCCACAAACCACTCCAATAATGACGGAAAAATAAATGATAATATATGGAGTTTTAAGGGATTACCAACATTAAGATTTCATGTTCAATAACTTGAGTTCAGGATCGACTTGTAGGCTATAAAAAAGGTTCTGAAAAGTTGGAAGATCTCCAGAAACCCTTGATCAACATTCCTAACCCTGTTATATATCTTCCGGCATTTCGCCACCTGCGCCTGGTCCTGCTCTTCCACTACTTGATGAGGCTATTACATCATCGATTCTGAGAATCATGATTGCAGCTTCTGTGGCTGCATTAATTGCCTGTGTCTTAATCCGGAGAGGTTCAAGAACATTGTTTTCGAACATGTCCTCAATTTTACCACTAAAAACGTTAAGACCTGCACGTTTATTCCCCTTCTCATGCTGGGAGCGCATTTCCACAAGCATATCTATTGGGTCAAGCCCTGCATTTTCGGCAAGTGTTTGAGGAATAATTTCGAGGGACTCTGCAAACTTCATAACAGCAAGCTGTTCTCTGCCTTTAAGGGTTGCTGAGTATTCTTTGAGCCTGAGGGCCAGTTCAATTTCAGGTGAGCCTCCACCCACAACTATCTTCTGATCTTCGAGAGCAACACCCACAACTCGGAGGGCATCTTCTAGAGCTCTCTCAATTCCCTCAACGACATGTTCAGTTCCGCCGCGAAGAAGAATTGAGGTGGTTTTGCTGTCCTTGCACCCTGTAACAAAAGTCATTTTGGAACCTGTAACATCCTTTTCTTCCACAAAACCGGCATATCCAAGGTCAGATTCTTCAATTTCTTCCATGCTTGTGATGATCTTTGCACCTGTTGCCCGCGAGAGTTTGTCCATATCGCTCTTCTTAACCCTACGCATGGCGAAAATACCAGCTTTTGTCAGATAATATTGGGCTAGATCATCAATACCTTTCTGGCAGAAGACCACATTTGCACCTGTCCTTATTACCTTTTCCACGATTTCCTTGAGCATGGATTCTTCCTGATCCAAGAATAACTGCATCTGGTCAGGGGTAGTGATCTTTATTTCGGCTTTGGTTTCGGTTTTCTTGAGTTCTATGGGCACACTCAAGAGCAGAACTTTTGCATCTGCCACTATTTCCGGCATTCCGGTGTGAACGCGTTCTTTATCAATGATCACCCCTTCGATAATTTCGGAGTCCCCAATACTTCCCCCTGGCCTCTTTTCGATCTTGATGTCCTCGATATCCACAGTGATCTCCCCATCCTCGTTCACCTCAACAACTGACTTAACTGCCTTAACTGCAAGCCTGGAAAGGTGTTCCTTATTAGCCTCTGCGCCTTTACCTGTTATAGCTGTGGCTGCAAGTTTTTCGAGAGTTATAGTATCTTCTGGGGATGCACTAATAGTAATGGTTTCAAGTATCCTTGTGGCCTGATCTGCTGCAAGTCTATAGCCGCTTGCAATCAATGTGGGGTGGACACCGCTTTCCAGCAGGTATTCTGCCTTTGTCAAGAATTCTCCTGCGAGCACAGCTGCTGTGGTGGTTCCATCGCCTACTTCAGCATCCTGGGTCTTGGCCACTTCCACGATCATCTTTGCACCTGGGTGCTCAATGTCCATTTCTTTGAGAATTGTTGCTCCGTCGTTGGTGATAACTACATCACCTAGAGAGTCTACAAGCATCTTGTCCATACCCTTTGGCCCAAGAGTGGTCCTTACTGCCTCAGCGACTGCCTTTGCGGCCATAATATTATTGTGCTGGGCATCGGAACCATGAGTTCTCTTGCTGCCTTCCCTTAAAATAAAGATCGGTTGTGCTGCCAAGCTTTAATCTCCTTTTAATGATATAGATTTATCTGGATTTTTATTGATCATATTACTAAACATATTTTTTTTGCGCGTAATTTTAATATTCTTAATGCAAGCACTTCTATATTAAAATTTCCTCTGAAACTTAGTCTTGAAAACAGAGAATGGAGTCAACTGGATCTTTTAACCTTAGTTTGAAAGTATCTACTAATTCCTAATGAAAATCAATCTTATTTTTAGCTCAAATTGATTTGACGAGATTTATTTGTATATAATATTTGATCATATATTCTATAATATAGTCCTTATTTTTGCCACAATTAAGCTATTATATTGTCAAAATTAGCAAAAAAATCCATCATTATTCAGGTAGCTTTATGAATGACCACACAATTTTTTTCTCGAAAAGAGGGAAAATTGGATGTAAAATGAATTATTTTTATTGCTGATGAAAAAGAAACGATTTTTGTTATGTGTGCTCAAACCCTAAAGTTATTGCTTATATTGAGAGTCATTCTTTAGCCATTGTGATGAATTCAGTCACTCTCTTGAGAATATTTAAATCTAAGCTTATTAGAAAAAATAAACTTTTGACATTTCAGCTACAAATCTTATTTTTCAGAACATCGAAGTAAGATTTTGTGAAATATACAGTCCAGTATGATTCAAATATTTTAGGCTCAGCAATCTACTATAACAGCTACCAATTTAGCCCCTATGGAAGGATTTCTGAGTTTTTTGATAGTTTTGGGAGGATAAAAATCTGTTCTGTTACCATAATTAAAGCAGAAAAAAGATATTTCTGGAATTAATAGGAACTTGAAAATGTTTTTAGGAAGAAATTAATAACTTCTCATGATATCAATTGTTATGAAGCAGGAACGAAAATCGAGAAAACAGGATATTAGCTACATGTAACTTTCAATGACAAATATATATTTCAGCTTTCTTATCTAAAAAGAGAATCTAAAGCAGTGGAAGCTATACAAATTCTTGCAAGTTTAAAGGAATAATAATTCATGGTGAATGGGAACCCTAAAACATTATAGAATGTACTGTTCATCTTCAGAGAGAACTTAATGTTTAAAGAGATTTATAAACAGTGATCATCTAAAGGGATTAATTATCTTTTAACAGAAATGAAAAAAATACACTGATTAATGTAAAGATCAAATTCAATTGTTGAATTTTTGGCAAATTAAAGCGTTGGAAGAAAAGTTAGATTCCGTAATCACGAAAAGACTTGAAAGAAATCCACCTTTTCTAAACCCTTAAAAAAGAAAAAGCTATGTAAATTCAAAAACAAGCCTCAAAGCTAACTTCGATCACGGATGTAAAATTAGCCTTTGAGGCAATCCCACTCCCAATGCATTTGTGCAAATATACAGAATATCGGTAGTATCAACCTTAAGGAATTTATTTTTTGTATTTTTGATTTTAGATATTTGGTTGCAGATTCAAGATAATTGGTAAAGATGTTGAAGAATCAAATGAAATAGTGAGAACTTCTTGATAGCTATGGTTTGCTTCATCAGGTAAAGTTATCATATTAATGTTGTTAAATAATTCATAAAATACAAAAAATTAAATAATTGAATCTTTAATAAAAACGGAGTTATTTTTTTACCAGAATCAACGACTTAATTCTCTTAAATAATTTTTTATTTTTTTCTTATTTGTAGAAATGGTTTAGTAACTAACTGTATTCGAAACTACTGAAAACACATTAATTTATATGTAAAAGCAGTATCATGATTTAAGAAATATGAAGACATTAGACTGAGCTGATATGATGCAAAGTAATGAGCTCATTAAAGAGCAGATAATACAATTAAAGATAGAAATAGCGCAGTTGGAAATGGAAGTTAATAAATTACAAGTTATGGTACACGAAAAAAAATATGCTTTGAATAGATTATGTGAACTTTTAGAAATAAGAGATGTAGCTTTAAATGACAAATAAATTGATTAGAATTATTCGCTTGAGTATCTGATGAGCAAACGCAAGCATAAATAATTTTGTAAAAATCAGCTTGTTTCAGGTAGTTTGATTTTCAAGCGACTATTTGGAAATTAACCAGCGTAAGTCCTAAGGATACATTTGTTTCAATCATTTTGTTAGTGAATCTATTATGATATGACCCCTGTCTGACTTGAGAGGTATATGTTACAATCCTTTTTGTTTTTGTAACAATCTCCTTCTGCCTTCAAATAAAGATTTTTACCAATCAGGCAACTTATTTACTACCTTTTTAACCCATAAAACTAGGATTATGATTTAAAAACTAGAATCGATTTTTTACGATCCTTCATACAAAAAAACCATTTGATATCGTATTTTATATACACAACCTTTCTTATGAATAGCTCATTTTTATAATACAAAGGTTGTATAATATACAAATAAGTTCGTTAATAACTGTTCTCAAGGACATGTTCATTCCAGCAACTAACTGCGCGGTATTCGACTGGAATCAAAATTTAATTCTGCCTAATTATATTTTTAACTAGCCTATCCCATTCTGTGGACTCAAAAAGTTCTCTGAGTTCTGAAGAGTCATTAATAAAGCAGAAACCCCAATAAACTGCAGGCAAGAATTCTCTCTTCCATTGCTCTTTCTTCCTTTTATCAATGAACTGATATGTTTTTGAAGATGATAGACGGCTTACGAACCCCAGAACCTTTACAAGATCTGGGATAGTCTTCTGAGCAGAGCCTAGTTTAAGGCATTTAAGTCTGTAGATATCTATTTTCCTGGAATCTGATTCGAAACCCAAGGTATTTAATATCCGGTTTTTTTCGGATATAGAAAGGTGTTTGCCTTCATACTTAAGGGAATTTAAAGCCTGAAGTTTCAGCAGCCACTCAACTTCCCCGAAGACCTTAGGTTTGTGCTGCCTCGAGACATCTCCTAATCTACGGTCTTCATATGCTTCCCGCTTGAGCTTATTAAGCTGTTTTGTAAGAATCGATAATTCTTCAGCATCTTTGACTTCCCTAACCCTGAATCTCAGGGCATCCTGCATGAGTTCCCGTTTTTCCCTTTCAAAAGCTCCGATATCCTTTTCCTCTATCAGACTCAGCAGACGTGAGAAATATTTAGCTCGAAGAGCGGTGGGAGGAAGCCTAACGGGCATTTCCTTAAACTGTGTATCTTTTCCTTTTCCGAAGGCTCTAAATTCTATCTTGTTGATCTTAATCTTCCCTTCTTCAATCACCCTGGATGGATCTCCCTCGGAAAACAGCTCTTCAATTCGTATTTCAGGCTGAAGCATCTGGATTTGATTTACTTTTTCCCTATTAAAAACTCCTTCCCCAAAGCGCTGGTAGAGAGATTCAATGTTATCAGATATTTCAATAATTCTCCCCTGTTGCTTTCCTGATACAGGGGATAGTCTCGTCACCCTTCCTACCTGCTGTTCAAAGAGTCTCATGCTCAGCGTAGGTCGGAGCAGGAAAATGGATTCTAGGCCCGGAAAATCAAAACCTTCAATCAACATACCTACAGCACAGAGGATATAAGGAGGTCTTCCGATCTCTTTGAAAGCTGCAATAAGGTTATTTTGAGTTTCTTTAGGCAATTCAGAAGTTATAAATGCCGAATTTTTGAATTGTCCTTCGGGGGTATAATTCTCAAAATTTGCGGGCAGGATAGGTTCAGAGCCCTGATTCAGTTCTGCATCAGAAATCTCTCCATTGAAAACCGAGGAAGTAAGCTTTGCATGAAATGCATTAATTTCTTCTCCAACTGCACCTGCTCCATATATCTGCTTCCGTACAGGGGCACAAAATACAAGAGTCTTTAAAGCTTTTTGTTTTACCATCGAATCGTAAACATCTTTTGCAAGCTGTGTTCTTCGTATAACTTTCTTCAACTTATCAGCAGTGCTGCAGTCAAGAAAAAGATCCTGCTTATCAAGTTCATCCAAACCTTTTTCGAAATCAAAAATCTCAGAGATGTCTTCTGAACTCTCTGCAATCGTATATTTGAGTGGCGCAAGTTCTCCATCCAGAATACATTCAGAAAGCGTTTTAGAGTAAATCTCCCTCATATCCCCCGCAATTTCATCTACGAATTTGACATTTCCGACTATACCCTGGAATGGAGTTGCAGTCATGCCCAAGATTTTTGTCCGTTCACCAAATTCATTGAGAAAATCGTTTCCTTTGTTGTTGATGAAGTTATGGATTTCATCCACGATTGCAAGGTCTGTAAATTTAAGAATTAGATCTTTGATTTCAGAACCCTGTTTTCCCAATATTGTCTGTAAAGAGGCGAAAAGCACAAAACCTCCACTGTTTTCTTTGCCGAGATATTTTAAAACTTCAGCAAGCACATTTCTATCTACCTTATGCTCAGAAGAGAGGATTGCACTATTGGGAAAGAGAGGATGTTTCTTCTTTTCATCGTAATAGGTTTGGTTAAGAAGAGGGTTGTTTTTCGAGACTAGGAAAAGCGTAATCTTTCCCTCGTCGTAGTAAGTTTTCATGATGTGCTTCGAAACAAAGGTCTTTCCCCAGCCAGTGGGTACCTTGATGTAGCCTCTCCGATTTGTTTCAAAATATTTTAGAAGATCTTTAACAATTATTTTCTTATTTTCCTTCATAGGCTCGAGATAAACAGGTTTCATGCCAGCTGTGGCTTTATTTAAAATTGTCATCAGTACGCTGTCCTTATGCTTTTTACTGTAAAAACTATTAAAGTACCTTTTCAGACCCAGAATATACTTTATATAGAAGTTTCTGGGTAATTGAATATTCCACACAACAGAAAACATTTCATAAAACTGAAAACATCATAAAAAGTAATTCCCTGCGAATTGCAGAAAATTTCAATAACTTCTCAACTTCGTCACATGCTTATATGTATAAATAATCCGTGAAAATCAGAGGTTTATCAAATCCTCTGCAAATTACTCATAAAAAGTTCCAGTCCCGAAAACTGCTATATATTATTTCCTCTTCAAAAGCTGAAAAGAATAAACTCTGGAAATGCTTTTCTTTAAAAGAAATCTCTGTTGAATAATATGAATTACATCAATATATATTTTATGCCAAAAAGTCAGAGAAGAGAAGTAAGTCAGGAATTTTGATTTCTTTAACTACCTCTTTGCTTTGTCCTGAAATAATTAATCATTTCACCTAAAACTTGTTTTAATTTTTCAATATTAGCACAACCCAAACAACTTAACTCCTATTCTAAATTTTGGTTCTACTATCAATTTGTTTAATAAAGCATTTCCTAATGATTCCAGTTCTCTAGTTTCGAGGCATATAAGGCATTTTTTTGCACCATTAAATGAATTTCTTAAAGTTTTTAAACTAATATCTGGAATTTTTGATACTGTAGGCTATCTTAAAAATATGGTTCTATGGTGCCACCTCCTATACCATTAATAACGTCATGTTAAAAATAAGGGAAATCATGAAGAAATAGAGCCATATAAGCAAATGAAAATATTTGATTTTGAATAATTCCTTTTATATATAGAGCGATGGTTAACAATATTATGTTGTTTGCTTCTGGATGCGACACTGTAACTCTGATTCTTACAGTTGCTTAATGTGAGCGTTAATTCTTTTTTAGTGATCTTAAAAAATGTTAACAAATTTTATTTCTAGAGGTATATTCTCAGAAAGTTCCTATTTTAGATACTTTCTTTCATTCTTATGCAAGTTAGTGTGTTAATAGCTCAAGTATGTTTTACCTAAACTTAAATATCTTAAGCTTAATCTCCCAATGATTTGCGTGATTTCAAAAAAACTAATCGATCTTGGAGTGTTGGTGCTAAGACAACATAACTCTCGTAGAAACTTCAAACCGCATATTTCAATCAGGTTCAGGGATAATTATGGGGATTTACGCATGTTTTCCATCGACACTACCAGGACTATGGCTAAGCATTCATGTCCTGATGCTTATCTTATTACACATGCTCATTCAGATCATCATGGGAAATCGGCTATGATCTCCTCCAATTCGGTGTGTTCGGAAAAAACAGCAATTGCCCTTGAAATCAGGTACGATAGACGATATGCTGGTAGCATTTTCAGGCTTGGAGATGAAATTGATGTAGGAAAAGTAAAGGTCAAGACTTTTCCTACGGAGCATACCTCCGGTGCAACTGCTTTTTACTGGGAAAATGATGTGGGAACCCGGATTCTTGTTACTGGAGATATCAAGGATGCAGGTAAGCTTCCTCCTTGTGATGTACTTATCACTGAGGCTAACTATGGGGATCCAGAAGATCCCAGCTGTCATTTTGTAGATGACTTTGAAGGCATGAAGTATGCTCTATTTAAACACGAGCCAGTTGCTTTCGGAGCATATGAATTTGGGAAGGCCCAGAGGGCAGTAAAACTCATCAGAGAATTTGGATATGATGGGGCTATCCATATGGATGCAAGGACAAAAACCCTTACACAGCGCATGCTTGAAGATGCCGGGGACCTTGAAGGGCTGAGTTCCGGAGAAAATGATGGGGTTTTCATAGTAGCACCCTGGAATCTAGGCAGGCTTCCATTGGATATGAAAAAGTACGTTCTAAGTTGCCGAATGGATTATCCTTACCCTATAATAAAGATAAGTGACCATCTTGATGCTTGTGGACTTGAAAATATGGTCAGGAAACTTAACCCTGAAGTTACTCTTATTTACCATCCAGGAGGTTACAGGCCCTCCAAATTCTCAAAACATTTGAATTCGATAGGAATAGATTCGATATCCATAGATCAGATAGGTAATGTTTTAAGTAATGAATTTATTTAAAGCTGTAAGATTAAATTTTAATAATTAAATATCGTTAAACTTAGATATGAAAATTTAATTCTTAGAATTTTGGTATAGTAATTGGATTCAAATAATTCAAATATAATATTTGATTCAAACAATTTAGGTTATAATTTAGTCCCAACGACTTAAATGTGATAATTTAATTCCAATAAGTTAACTATGACGATAAATTTGAATAATTACTACATGTTAATATACTTATTAATATATCTCTGTATATATATTCTGCATTTGAGATTCAAGTATAATTCTTGCAAATTAGATCCCAAGATAATTGCCGTTCAGGAGTGTATATCGATTGAGTAAGCAAAGTCCAAAATCAAAACCCATAACTGAACCAGCAAAAACTACCGAAGTTCTTGCAAAAAATTCTGTCGTAAGCGGTGAGACATCAGAAAGGAAGAATCTTATCAAGGAAATTACTCCTGAAGAGAAGCAAAAAGCACACCGAGAAGGAATCATAAAGACAATCGTAGCTTCAGCACTTGGGATAATCGCAGGACTTATAGCATCCAGCCTGTATGGAACAGGAGAAAATAAGGCATGGTATGCTATCCTCATGATAGTTGTCGGTTTTACATATTTTCTGCAGAAGCTTATCTATTCCCAGCTTAATATCGATACCATTGAATTCAAGTTTAAGGACTGGTTTTACGTTGAGTTCATAGTCCTTGATTTCTTCCTTGTTACCTGGACTCTTCTCCTGAATTGAAATATTTTCCACCTGAACTGTAAAAAGGTTTTCTTAGTTTGAAAACCTTTTTACAGGGTATATTTTCTATTAGCTTTTTACAGTGTAGCTTCTATTTACGCAGTTTTTGCCTGCTTTATTCGTTGAGCTCTTGCATGATTGGTGCTTCATACTTGTAAATAGTCCAACAGTTCATATACCAGAGCAGGCATTTCATAACCGATGCTTGCCTCATATGTACAATCTGTCAATCCATATTATACCCACTTCAATTGTGAAGGGTTTCTATAAACCCCTTTATTTATATATATATAATTTATATGTAAATTACAAAGTGAAAATAATATATTTATCAAAATACCCTATTATCATTTTGCTGTGATAACTGCTCTCTATCAATAGCCGAGATTTGCATTGTTAAGCTTGATTCTGCCTTAAATTGCAGCAGGCAATCCATTTCATTATGTATCTTTTAATAAATACAAAAACAATTCAAAGAAAAGATGTAGTTGTAAAAAAAACGTGATTTTGGGGACCACTATGAGAATAGCTATACTTAATAAAGACAGGTGTCAGCCCAGAAGGTGCAGTAAGGAATGCGAAAAGTACTGCCCCAGGGTCAGAACTGGGGACGAAACAATTATTTTTGGAGATGGCGGAAAACCCCTCATCTCTGAGGAACTTTGTGTGGGCTGCGGGATCTGCATAAACAAATGTCCCTTTAAAGCCATCATGATTATAGGGCTTCCTGAAATTCTGCAAGATCCCACCCACAGATATGGATCAAATGGTTTTATCCTCTTTGGGCTGCCTGTACCAAGAGCAGGAAAAGTAACTGGAATCCTGGGTCCTAATGGAATAGGAAAAAGTACCTGTGTACAGATACTTTCAGGATCTTTAATTCCCAACTTTGGACAGGAGAAGGGTGATTGGGACACTGTGCTTGAAAATTATGCTGGCACTGCTCTTTTTGACTATTTCCAGGCTGTAGTTGATGGGAAAGTCCGTATTTCGCAAAAACCTCAGTATGTGGATCAGATTCCAAAAGTTTTCAAAGGTAAAACCTCAGAACTGCTCGAAAAGACAGATGAAAGAAAAGTTCTGGATGAACTTATAGACTACCTTGATTTGAAAGGTGTAGTCGACAGGAAGATCTCTGAATTGAGCGGTGGGGAGCTTCAAAGGGTGGCAATTGCGGCCTGTGCAGCAAGAGATGCCCAGTTCTATTTCTTTGATGAAATTAGTCCTTACCTTGATATCTATCAGAGAATCAATGTTGCTCGCCTGATCCAAAAGATCTCAAAGGACAGGGCTGTACTCGTGATCGAGCATGACCTTGCGATCCTTGACATGCTCGCAGACGTAGTTCATATCGCCTATGGAAAACCTGCAGGTTTCGGTGTAGTCACTCTCCCGAAGAGTGTACGTGTAGGGATTAACCAGTACCTTAAAGGCTATCTCCCTGAAGAAAACATTAGGATCCGCCCTGAAGCCATTAAGTTTGAGATCCATCCTCCAAGAGAAGATTTACAGTTTAAATCTATGATAACCTTCGAAGGCTTTTCAAAGAAATATGGGGATGGTTTTTCCCTTGAAGTTGCAGGTGGCAACCTTAGAGAAGGGGAAGTACTGGGAATAGTGGGCCCTAATGGAATAGGAAAGTCAACTTTCGTGAAAGTTCTTGCAGGGGAAATAAAGCCTGAAGAAAGAGACACAGAGATCGAAGTCAAGATATCCTACAAGCCTCAGTATATTAAAGCCGATATACCGGTGAGAGTACAGGATTTCCTGCGTGGCATCACAAAAAGGTTCGGAACTAGCTATTATGAGGTTGAGATCTCAAGTCCCCTCCAACTTGAGGAGATCTATGACAGCCTACTTACTGAACTGAGCGGCGGAGAACTACAGAGGGTTGCTATTGCAGCCTGTCTATCCCAGGAAGCCGAAATATATATTCTAGACGAGCCAAGCGCACACCTGGATGTGGAGCAGCGTTCTATGGTTACTAAGGTCCTGAATCATTTTGCTGAAAACAATCAGAAAACAGCCCTAGTTGTTGATCATGATATATATATGATCGATATGTTGAGCCAGCGTTTGATGGTCTTCGAAGGCGAACCCTCTGTATATGGTAAGGCTCGTGGCCCATTCAACATGGAAACTGGTATGAACAAATTCTTGAAAAATCTGGGCATAACCTTCCGCAGAGATGAGGAAACTAAACGTCCTCGTGTGAACAATCTCGGCTCAAGGCTTGACAGGGAACAGAAGGAAAATGGAAATTACTATTATTCAGCAAGCAACTGAGGATTTTTTGAAAACTTCGACAAAATCGAAGTTAATTTTAGCCCATTTTCCGCAGAAGTACACCAGAATTCCATCTATCTTCTCAATATAACAGTAGCTTAAAAAGTGATCTAACTTTCAATGAGTAATAGTGAGCAAATCGGCAAAAAAATAATATATCTATGTTAATCTGCACAATCTCGGTTTTATAAAGAGAAGCCCGTTTTTTTCAGGACAGTAAATTTTCGATACTAACATGATGAGGGTCTTCTGTAATTAAACGATTAATGTTTTCAGAATTAATTTTCCAATGTAACAAATATTTACGTTTTCATGTACTTGGAACGATTTTTTTCGAACTAACCTCCCTGAAGTGCAGAACAAAAATACCGAAAAATGACAACGAGTATATTTTGAAAATAAAGTTAACCAGATAATAGTGGAAGACTGAGAGTTCAAAATAGCTTTTTATCTTATGTTTGAGTCTTTGGTTTTCAATGAAGATAGAAAGCCTCGATATACCAGACGAAGTAAAACATTATTATAAGAACTCCAGCATTATGGAACTGTATCCGCCTCAGGCAGAAGCGGTGGAAAAAGGGCTTCTTGAAGGAAAAAATCTACTTGCTGCAATCCCAACTGCCTCAGGGAAAACTCTTCTTGCTGAGCTTACGATGTTGAAGTCAATTTGCGCAGGAGGTAAGGCACTCTATATTGTGCCCCTAAGGGCGCTAGCTTCTGAAAAGTTCAACCGGTTTAGGGAATTTTCTAACCTTGGGATCAAAGTCGGGATTTCTACGGGAGATTATGACTTGAGGGATGAGAAACTTGGGGCAAACGACATTATTATAGCGACATCGGAAAAAACCGATTCTCTGCTCAGGAATGGGGCTACCTGGATGCAGGAAATCTCAGTAATTGTGGTAGATGAGGTACATCTTATTGATTCTAAAGACAGAGGGCCAACACTTGAAGTCACTCTTGCAAAGCTTCGGAAAATAAATCAATCTTGCCAGATTCTGGCACTATCTGCAACAGTAGGTAATGCCAATGAGCTTGCAGCTTGGCTTAACGCCGAACTTGTAGTAAGTGAATGGAGGCCTACAGAACTTCTGGAAGGGGTGCATTTTAATGGGACTTTCTATTGCAAGGAAAGGGAAAAGCTTATTGAGCAGTCCACTAAAGACGAAGCCATAAACCTTGCGCTGGATACCCTCCAGGAAGGTGGGCAGTGCCTAATTTTCGAAAGCAGTAGGAAAAACTGTATGGCTTTTGCAAAGAAAGCAGCTTCAAAAATTAAAAAGATTCTTTCAGCAGAAGATAAAAAATTTTTGACTAGGATTGCAGACAAAGTGTCCGAAAACAGTGAAACCGATACTTCCATAACCCTTGCTTCCTGCATTCGTTCAGGTGCTGCTTTTCACCACGCAGGACTTATCACTCCTTTGAGGGAACTAGTGGAAGAAGGCTTCAGGGAAAGGAGGATCAAGCTGATCTCGAGTACTCCCACCCTTGCAGCTGGACTCAACTTACCTGCCAGGCGAGTGATTATCAAAAGCTATAGGCGCTATTCTTCTGAAGCTGGGATGCAGCCTATTCCTGTGCTTGAGTATAAGCAGATGGCAGGCAGAGCAGGAAGGCCTAGGCTTGACCCTTATGGAGAATCTGTGCTTCTTGCCAGGTCATATGAGGAGCTTGTTCTCCTTTTCAAGAACTATATCGATGCAGAAGCCGAAGATATTTGGTCCAAGCTTGGGACAGAAAATGCTCTCAAGACACATGTACTCTCTACAATCTCCAACGGTTTTGCGTGTACAAAAGAAGAACTCACTGAATTTCTAGAGGCAACATTTTTCGCTTTCCAGTACACAAACTTCGGACTTTCTACGGTTGTAGACGAATGTCTCGGCTTTTTGAGACAGGAAAAAATGCTTGAGAATACAGACGTCCTTGTTCCCACAAATTTCGGAAAACTCGTATCGAGACTATATATCGATCCTCTGTCTGCCTCTATCATCGTAAAGAACCTTAGAAAAGCAGAATCCCTGACCAAACTTACCCTGTTACATCTTGTCTGCAGCACGCCTGATATGCGCTTGCTCTATATGAGAAGCAAGGACTATTGTATAATCAATGATTATGTCATGGCTCATGAAGGAGAGTTCGTGAAGGTCCCGAATCCATTCAATATTGCAGAATATGAATGGTTCCTCGGAGAGGTGAAAACATCTCTTATGCTCATGGAATGGATTAATGAAAAGCCTGAAAATGAGATTTGTTTGAAGTTCGGCATAGGGGAAGGCGATATACATGCAATTGCAGACATTGCCGAGTGGATCATGCATGTAATCACCCAGCTTGCGAGGCTTCTTGACATCAAAGGAGTAAAAGAGGCTTCAGAACTTGAAAAACAGATCCATTATGGAGCAGGCCCTGATTTGATGGAGCTACTTGCTATCCAAAGTATAGGCCGCGTGAGAGCAAGGAAACTTTACGAAGCTGGTTTCAAGTCCATTCCATACCTTTTAGATTCTGCCCCGGAAAAAGTGGCTGCACTTCTTGGACCTAAAATAGCTGAAAAAATATTTAACCAGATCGAAAGGAGAAAGACAGTTCCAGAAGTTATGAAAATTGCATCAATTGAAAAAGATTTTCCTTATGTACAAAGGAAAACTAATGATCACTGATTTCACCTACTTTTTGTTTTCTTAATTTTCTTAATTTAAGTAATTTTTACTATATTTATGGTTTTATTTCTCTAGAATGCACAGAATGCTGAGGGGCTGGAAGTTTCCACGATGGCCATTATTAACTCACTTTCTGGAGATGTACACAAGAATGCCATCTATTTCTCAATATGACAGTAGCTTAAAGACAAATAATAAATTCTTCGAATAATGGGTTCAAATAAATGAAAGTATGCTCCACCTGACATTTTTTGAGCATGACTACATGGTTATGAAATAGGAGGAAAAAGAATAGTATAAGCAAATGAAATTATTTGATCTTGAATCATTTTCTCCATTTCCGAGCAGTTACAAGAACATATCCTGTTGCTTGCGGTGAAGTATACCATCATAATTTTGGTTTTATTGATATATATTTATAATTAAGTGTTGATACATCTACGTCCTATACTATTAGCTTTCACCTTCAAGATGGATATTTTAGGAGATAAAATCTTAAATGATATTAGGGATTTAATGGAACTAGATTATCAAGTTATACCAGATACATGTTATATTGGAGTCTCATAATTATTTATATATTTTATTAGTTTATTTTAGAGATGCTTACCATGTTGTTTAAAAAGTTGTCTGATGTTTCGGGAGCTGAAATGAAGAAATTGCTTTCTAGAGAATCAGGACTTGCAGATGTAGCGAAAACCGTATCATCCATACTTTCGGATGTGCGTATCAGAAAAGATACAGCACTTAGAGAGTATACACGAAAATTTGATAAATTAGAGCTTGCCGATTTTGAAGTAAGTGAAGAAGAATTTGAGAAGGCGCTTTCAAGTATTGATCCTAAACTTTTGAATCACCTTAAATCAGCTGCTGCAAATATCCGAGCTTTCCACGAAGCTCAGCTTCCAGAGGTTATCTGGTTCATGGAACTTAAACCAGGGATTGTGTTGGGCCAGAAGGCAACGCCTCTAGAAAGTGTAGGTGTTTATTCTCCAGGAGGCCGGGCTTTCTATCCTTCAACAGTTCTAATGACGGTGATCCCAGCCAAAGTTGCAGGAGTCGCACAGGTTATAGTGTGCACTCCTCCTAAAGCTGATGGTTCTGTGCACCCCCTAACGCTTAGTGCTGCAAAGGTTGCAGGAGCAGACAGAGTATTCAAACTAGGTGGTGCCCAGGCCGTTGGGGCAATGGCTTATGGAACTGAAACTATCCCGAAGGTAAATAAAATAGTAGGACCTGGAAATATCTTTGTCACATCTGCAAAAATGCAGATTAGAGACGTTGCTGAAATCGACTTCCCAGCAGGTCCTAGTGAAGTGCTAATCATTGCAGATGAGTCGGCAGATGCTATTATGGTTGCTTCGGATATTATAGCTCAGGCGGAACACGATCCAAATGCAATCTCGATACTTGTTACGATCTCCGAGACTCTTGCAGAAGATATACAAAGAGAAGTACTTCTCCAGTCTGAACAAACTGAAAGAAAAAGCATTGTTAATGCATCTCTTGAGAATGCAGCAATTCTTACTGCAGATTCCCTGGAACAATGTATAGACTTCAGCAATAAATTTGCTCCAGAGCACCTCGAAATCATGGTATCAAACTCAGATTTTGTACTTGACGGAATTAAAAATGCAGGATCTATTTTTATAGGAAATTATTCTCCTGTTACTGTTGGGGATTACGCTTCTGGTACTAATCATGTACTCCCTACGGCTGGGTATGCAAAAATTTATTCTGGCTTGAATATTAATCACTTTATGAAATATTCCAGTATTCAAAAAATAAGCAAGATTGGCCTTGAAAGTTTAAAAGAAACTATAATCGCATTAGCTGAGGAAGAAGGATTAAAGGCACATGCTGATTCTATTAGAACTCGTTTTGGGTACAGACCCTCTAAATAATATTTTAGCTAACCGATATGTATATAAATTGTAAATGCGTAAACAAAATTTGGTATTTAAATGAATAAAAATTTAAATTTTGAACAAATAAATACTTAATTCTTAAAATGAAGAGTGGGGATCAATATGAAAATCAGAGTAGTTAGTTCACGGGAGGAAATTCCTGCCCTGAATCCGAACGAGAAGGTTATTCACCTTGCTTTCAGACCATCTAACAAAGATATATTTGTGCTTGCTGAAACATGTCCCAAAATTGAAGCAATACAGCTTCCAAAATCTTACAAAAGGACTGTTTCGAAGTCAATTGAAATGTTTCTGGAAATGCAGAAGATAAATCTCCTGGAAGGAGATGTATGGGGACATCGGAAAGATATAAACGAATATTATAATGTCTCTCAGAGTGTGCTGGAAAAGATTCAGGAATTAAAAGCTGATCGCTTCACAAATGAGGTCATTGCTGAAAAGCTTTCAAGAGAAAGCAAGTTGAATTCAGACATGATCCTTTACATTCTGAGCAAAAGAACCATTGATTAATCTGTTTTAGAGTCACTTTCCCCGGAAAAAGTCCTGTTTTTAGGATGTGTTCTGTGTAAAATGGCTAATATTGATAATAAACATAGCTAGGAGGATAGTATATTTTTTCCAGAAATATTTGATCCTCCTTTTCAGGATAAAATTTCTGATTAGAACTCATTCAAGAAATGCTTTCCTGTATTTTGTTTGTTAGTTTTCAAAAGGAGTTTCGTTTTTATCAAAAAGTGGGATATGGTTCCATCTTTTCAGCAGCTGAAAATCTGATATCTATATTTATCTTCATTCAGATATATTTATAATCCATCTGTTTGGAATCTATTTCCCTGTTCATTAGTGAATGGAGGTCCTCCGATTGCTTTTTCCCCTCCATCAATGACTACCGTTAAATCTGCTTCTGTTGTAACTGCTTTTTGATAATCAAAGTTGTTGTGTCTCATCCCAATGAAGCAAGAGGTTATATCGCCATTGCTATGGATATAGATTAATTATCCCAAATCAATTATTTTCATTTGCTGATATGCTTGCTTTTCTTCCTGGTTTCCCGGATTTTGAACATAATTTTTGATAATATCAGAAGTTATTCAGTCTCCGATTGTTCCAATGTATCCCCCATCACTCCACAGTTCCCCATCCCAAAGTTATTTTCTAATTTCAGGAATTCTTTGAAAATTTTTCTCCCCGTTATACTTTTTAGTAATCTACATCACTCTTGAAGGAGAATTTTTTGGCTCAGCCCCAACAAAAAGATGTACGTGATCACCATCGCATCCAATTGCATCAAATTCAAAAAAGTTTCTTTCACCAATTTCAGAGCATATGCTTTTTAACAAGTTAGTAACATTATTATTTAAAAGTTTTTTACTGTGTTTCATCCAAAAAAAACCATATGATACCTATTTTGTATACACAATGATTCGCATGCCTTAATTCTGTCTACAGTACAAGGCGATTAAGAGTATAAATCAGTTATTTCAACAGCGATTAACGGGGAAGTTTTCAGGGTTACAAAGTTAACAGGGCAGTTCCATAGTTACAACGGTTAACGGGGACGTTTCCATTCCGCAGCAAGGAGGCTGTCCGACAATTACTACAAGTAATAAAAGAATCACTCATTTTTCAATTTAAAGGTATTAACTACTTTCTTTTTGTCACCTTTTTTTCCCTAAAACTGAATTGTCGGAAGCCTGCAAACTGCAGGGTATTCAAATGAAATAAGAAATTGATTTCAAAATTTAAATAGGTAAATTATAGCGGGTATACGTTCGGGTTATATATTTTCAATTATTAAAGCCGTAGTAGATCACATTATTTTTCGGATAGGCTCTAAATTTATGACATATTATACTATTGATATATTAATGGCTGTGCAATTGCGACTGCGCCTTTATCGTTCTCGAAGTTCTTACAATTTCATATAATAATAGGAAAGTAAAAAATTTATAAAGCAAGGCGAAGCCCTGCTATACGCGAAGTGTATATAAACTAAACTCCTACATCTCTGCGGGCTAAGCAGCCCCCATCCAGATACCCGAAGGGGGTGATTACATTTATCTATATCTTAAAGAGCCCCACTATTTAAAAATACAACAACTGATAGTTTACTGTACTTAAAATTATCTACTTATGTAGGAACTGACGTTTTCTAACCTAATTCTCCGTTTCTTTTTTGTATATGAGAGAATTTTGCATCCAGAAAAAAAATCTCTTTTTAAGGGAATAAAAGATAATTATTTATCCCCTTTTCTCTTATTTTTCTCATGATTTTTGATCCTATTACAGTCTGCAACCTGGATCTGTCTAATCGTTTTGTGAGGTCTGCAACACATGAATTCATGGCTGAAGAAGATGGAAGACCCACTCTCAGGCTAGGAGACCTCTATGAGGAGCTTGCAAAAAATGAAGTCGGGTTGATTATAACAGGATTTTCTTATGTACTTCCTGGTGGACAAAGTATTATTTACCAGCAGGGTATCTATGATGATCGTTTTATTGAACCTTACATGAAGATAACCGAAATAGTACACAGGTATAGAAGCAAAATCATACTCCAGATAGTACATGGAGGGAGGCAAGCAGCGGTTTCTGAAGAATATCCGGTTCCTATAGCTCCTTCTAAAATTAAAGACGAAGTCTCAGCAGTTGTACCTAGGGAAATGACTGAACATGATATACTAGAAGTAATCGAGGCCTTTACAAAAGCAGCTATCAGGGCAAAAAAAGCAGGTTTTGACGGAGTGCAGCTTCATTGTGCTCACGTTTCCTTTTAAGTAATTTTATTTCTCCATATACAAACAGAAGGACTGATCTTTGGGGGAGCTCAGTTGAAAATCGGGCAAGAATAGTCACGGAGATTGTCCGTCAAATAAAAGAACAATCTGGAGCTGATTTTCCAATTCTTGTCAAATTGAATGCAACAGATGGTTTCCAGCCGGGTTCTCAAAAAGCAGACATCGGAATTAATATTTCACAGGTTGTGGAGACTGCAAAACTTCTAGAGAAAACTGGAGTATGTTCAATCGAGGTTAGCGGAGAGATAAGTGAGGCAGGGGGAGTAACCTTAAGAACTGCAGTTAACTCTCCTGCTGAAGAGGCGTATTTTAGAGAATATTCTCAAGCAATAAAAAAAGTAGTAAATATCCCTGTAATGCTTGTAGGAGGCATTAGATCCATTTCTGTAATGGAGAATCTGCTTGAAGAAGGATATGCAGATCTAATTTCCATGAGCAGGCCATTCATCTGCGAGCCAGATTTTGTTTCGAAACTTGAGTCTGGGAAAGCTAACAGGGCAATGTGTGCATCCTGTAATCGATGTTTTGATCTAAAGGGTATCAGGTGCAACTACGAGTTTAATCGAAATTCTGGGAACTGAAATCTCCTAACCATCTAATTTTTAAGTTAGGATTTTAGTTTATTTTAACTTTTATATGAGACTGTTATTTAATTTTGATTCTTTTTCAGGAAGTTCTCAAGTTTTCCATCCAAGAGTATAATTCTAACGGCTACATTGCAACCTACTTTCTGAAGATGTTCTCAAAAGAATAAAATGTTAATAATATCGTTTTTGGATACCACATTTATTATGGTTCATGTTCTATCGATTGTTCTCAGTCTGGAAGGCTGTTCAATGAACTCAGCCTCAATTTCAAGAAGTTCACATAGCCTTAAGCATAAAGCCTCCATTCCCGGGCTTTCAGTGGCATAGTGAGTAGCGTCAATCATGCATATATCCTCGTAGGCTCGAAGAACCTCATGCTTAAGTTCGGAAGATATAAAAGCATCAATTCTATTTGCCCTGCCAATTTCAAGAAATTCACTCTTGAAACCGCTACCTCCAATAACCATAACCTTTCTGATCCCTTCCCTTTCTCCAGCATATACTACAGGAGTCTGCAGACATTTTGATATGTGAGATGCTAGTTCAGCTGAAGAACAAGGTTCTACTTCCCCTATTCTACCTATTTCTACAGTTTCGCAATTTTTGAGCCCAATCTTTACCGCAAGGGCATAATTGATACCCTCTCTTTCCCTGTCATAATTTGTGTGCATAGCGTAAAGAGATATTCCATTTTCAAAGGCAAGCTTGAGAGACGAAGCTAGTGATTTTGAGATCTTGTTAATAGGATGGAAGATGAGGGTGTGATGAGTAATCAATAGATCTGCTCGCATTTCGGCGGCTTTTTTAAGAACATATAAATTAGCATCAAGAGCAACTGCAATCTTTTCTATATCATTTTTCAGACCAAGAATTAATCCTATCTTGCCTCTGTCAAAGTCATCAGCAAGCTCAAGTGGTGCAATTTGTTCAAGAATTTCTACAATTTTTTCAAGTTCCATGCAAAAAACTTCCTTAAATACAGAGATTTCAGATACTACAAAAATCATTTCATCAAATATGCCTTACAAAATAGTTGATAGTAAATTGAAGATACTCAAAGCGTTATCTTGTGGTAACAAAGACAGTATTATACCTGAAATGCCACTATTTAATTTTAAAACTATGTTTTCATTCATTAAAGAATTTAGATGAACTCCTATACACTTGAGTATTGGAGAGTTTAAATTTCTTAACACTAATTTTTACTCATGGAAAATTTTAATGATTTGCTCTTTAAGAAGAATATAACTGTTTTAAGTAGTTGAAGACAAACTTGCTAACATTGATTCCTTAATTTATTGGAAATCTTTTCGTATCATTTCTGAGTCTATATATTTTAACAAAACAGTTTCCTGAGGAAGACCTAAAGTTGAAGTGATCATTATATTTATTGTAGTAAATTACTGTATCAATAGGTAGAATATGTCAAATTTTGGATAGAACATCAGAGTAATAGCATGACAGCAGGAAAAATAATGATTCAAAATATTCTGATGCCTTGGTATTAATCCTCAAGCTACATTAAAGATTGAGTTTTCCAAAATAAACTTAAAGGACCAAAACAATGCATTTAAATAAAAATATTTTAGTAAACATGTTTTAATTTATGCCGATTCATTGGCTCTTTCAAGATTATACTTTTTCCGGATTTTCTCGACTATTTCCTCATAAGCCTCAACAAAAAAGCTGCTAGATTCCCTCATTTTTTGCAGTGGTGGACTGTACCTACATACCTACCAAACTCATATAATCAGTATTCCCGCAGATAGAGCAGCCTTCGATTAGTTTTCCTCGATTCATATTGGTTTTTTCATACAAGATGACTTAAAGTATCTATTTGTTAATTATATATGAGAAGGATGATTTAAGATAAAGATATTTTTTACGGAATTTAAAATGCGAAAAAATCAATCTGCTTATATAATCATACCATCTAACATGTCCAAATAATATGTCCCAGTAGCTACATACAGATTTATTTTAAACCAAAACGATTTAACAGCTTACAGTGAGATAACAATGACTGAAATGATGACCCCTGCAATGCGTCAGTATTATGAAGCCAAGCAGGCCTACCCTGACGCACTTATTTTCTTTCGAATGGGAGATTTCTATGAGTCTTTTGGGGAAGACGCAAAAACCATATCCAAAGAACTTGAAATAACACTCACAGCCCGGGGAAAAGACAAGGCAGGGGACAGAATGCCACTTGCAGGAATTCCTTACCATGCTATCGACACTTACTTGCCAAAGCTCGTAAACAAAGGATACAAGGTAGCTATCTGCGAACAGCTCGAAGACCCAAGGCAAGCGAAAGGAGTTGTAAAACGAGGGGTTGTCAGGATAGTTACCCCAGGTACAGTAATTGATTCTTCAATGTTTTCGGACGCTTCGAATAATTACTTGATGGCAGTTGCAGGAAGAGAAGTTGGAAATTCTGAGAAAAATACAAAAAAGGAAATCGAAATCGGAGTCTCTTTCCTGGACATTTCTACAGGAGAATTTCTTACAACTCAATTTCGAGACTCGGAAAGCTTTGAGAAATTACTTAGTGAATTTGTCCGGATGAGCCCTGCAGAATGTATTCTGCCCCCTTCTCTGCATGGGAATTCAGAACTCATAGATAAACTGAAAGATCAAACTATTATTCAGGAGTTTGTTCCTGAGATCTCAGGGGCCGAAGAAGCAGGTAAAAAATTGAAAGCCCATTTCAAGGTTTCAACTCTTGAAGGGATGGGCTGTGAAAAATTGGATTTTGCAGTATGTTCTGCATGGGCTGCCCTGGAATATGCACAGAATACACAAATGAGGGACCTTGTTCATATCAACACTTTGAAGACATACTCAAACTCCGAGTTTATGATTCTTGACTCAATAACTCTGCACAATCTTGAAATTGTAAAAAATGTTAGGGATGAAGGAGACAAAAATTCTCTTTACAGAATCCTTAACTGCACAAAAACACCTATGGGTAGCCGTATGATGAAAAAGTGGCTTTCAAAACCCTTGTTATCCATAGAAAAAATCAACTTTCGACTCGATGCTGTCGAAGAGCTAGCATCAGATCCCTTGATCCGTTATGATATTCGAAAATGGCTGTCCGAGGTAAGGGACATAGAACGTCTCATAGGAAGAGTGGTATATGGGAATGCAAATTCGAGAGATCTTATAGCCCTGAAAAAGTCTCTGAGTGCTGTACCTCCTATTCGGGACTGCCTGATGGGAAAAAAGAGAGCAAAATTGTTGAAAGAAATTGCAGAAGGACTTGCATTTTTTTCAGAGCTCGAAAATCTTGCTGAAATTATAGAAAAAGCAATCGTTGAAGATGCTCCAGTATCAATCAGGGAAGGTGGAATGATAAAACCAGGATATAATGGGGAACTCGATGAGCTTCGAAATATTGCCAGAAACAGCAAACAATGGATTGCGGATTTTCAGCAGAAGGAAAAAGAGAGAAGTGGGATTAAGTCCCTGAAAGTGGGATACAATAAAGTTTTTGGCTATTATATTGAAGTAACCAATGCCAACAGTAACCAGGTGCCTGAAGATTATATTAGAAAGCAGACAATTGCAAATGCAGAGCGCTTTTTTACACCTGAGCTCAAAGAAAAAGAGAGCCTCATACTTACAGCCAATGAAAAGGCCATGGCTCTAGAATATGAAATCTTTATGATGATTACGCAGACTCTTTCAGCCCATTCTAAAGAACTCCAGGAAACAGCTGAAAGAATAGGAAATCTAGATGCTCTTTCAGCCCTAGCTGAAGTTGCAGGAAATAGCAATTATACTAGGCCTAAGGTTACAGAAGATTGCAAGATCCTTATTCGGGATGGGAGGCATCCTGTTATTGAAAATGTAGTTCCAATGGGTTTTGTCCCTAATGACACGGTGATGGACTGCAAGGAAAATCAGTTTTTGCTAGTTACGGGCCCTAATATGGCTGGGAAGTCTACTTACATGCGACAGATTGCACTTATAGCTATCATGGCTCAGGCAGGCTCTTATGTTCCTGCATCTCATGCCTCTGTAGGGATTATTGACCAGATTTTTACAAGAATCGGAGCTTTTGACGACCTTGCAAATGGGCAGAGCACTTTCATGGTAGAGATGGTAGAGCTTGCAAATATCCTGAACAATGCAAGTCCTAAAAGCCTTGTACTTCTTGACGAAATAGGGAGGGGAACGAGTACTTATGATGGATATAGCATTGCAAAATCTGTTATAGAGTTTCTACATAATAGAGGACAGGTTGGAGTCAGGGCTCTATTTGCAACACATTACCACCAGCTCACAGTCCTTGAGGAAAAGTTGAAAAGGGTCAAAAATTATCATATCGCAGTAACAGAAAAGGGTCATGAGCTTGTCTTTCTAAGAAAAATAGTGCCCGGAGCAACGGACAAGAGTTATGGTATTCATGTTGCAAGGCTTGCAGGTGTACCAGAAAAGGTAATCGAAAGAGCAAATGAGATTCTTGAGGAAATTGAAAAGGAAAACGTTTTTACGGAAGCTGAAGACAGTGAGAAAGGGAAACTGAAAAAAAGCAAAGCAACCGCACGATATACTCAGATGATGCTTTTTGATCCTGGAAATAGCGAAGGAATTCCGGCACAAGTAAATAAGTTCAGGGATTTAAAAAGGCCTGGTCCTGTGGAAGCAGCTATGAGAAAATTGAATGTTGAAGAAATGACACCAATAGAAGCTCTGAATAAGCTCCATGAACTAAAAAAGCTTCTCGATTAAGGAGCATCAAACTCAATCTCTGCGAATTTACATAAAATCCTATTTATTTTTTCAATGTGACTAAACTTGAAAAGTGATCTAACTCCAATGAATTATGGGGAAAATGGGCAAATAAATTATACATCTGTGTACATTTGTGGAATGTCGGATTAAAGGGTATTTTGATATTTTTAAATATGTTTTAAGTATATTTTTCTGGTTTTTGATGGGGTAAAGAAATGAGGGAAGAATATATTGAAGTGCAGGGAAATAAGATTCGAATCCTTGATCAGGATACAATAAACAAAATAGCAGCAGGAGAAGTAATTGAACGCCCGGCATCCGTGGTAAAGGAACTGGTAGATAATTCAATCGATGCAGAAGCTAATGATATCCGGATCGAAGTCGAAAAAGGTGGAAAAAATTCAATTCTGATCCGGGACAATGGTTGCGGGATGAACAGGGCAGATGCACTTATTGCATACAAAAAACACGCAACAAGCAAACTTACTAAAATAACGGATCTTGATACTATCTCGACAATGGGCTTCAGGGGAGAAGCTCTTGCTTCGATCACAGCTGTTGCAAAGACGGAAATCCTTACCCGGCCCTCAAAAGAAATCACTGGCACGAAGATAGTAATCCATGGTGGAAAGGTACTTGAAACCTCAGATGCAGGCACTGCTCCAGGCACCTCAGTTCATGTAAAGGATCTCTTTTATAATACGCCCGCAAGGTGCAAATACCTCAAAAGTGATCGTATAGAACTTTCCTATATCACAGATACAGTTACGCAGCTTGCCCTGGCAAATACAAATATTTCTTTTACCCTTCTCAGTGAAGGGAAACCAGTCCTTAGAAAAATGGGGTCAAGCGATCTTTTCAATTGTATTGTCAATATTCTTGGGCCAGATATCGCTCGCTCGATGCTTCCTTTAGAACGTAAGACAGAATACTTTGAAATCCGAGGCTACATATCAAAACCAGAAACTAACAGAGCAGAAAGTGACCAGATTTTTCTTTTTGTAAATACTCGCCCTGTATCTTCAAGAGCTATCACTACTGCTGTACGTATGGGATACTATACCAAGATCCAAAAAGGACGTTATCCTGTTGCAGTACTCTTTCTTATTCTTGATCCTAGAGAAGTGGATGTTAATGTTCATCCCCGAAAAGCCGAGGTTCGTTTTAGCCGGGAAAAAGAGCTCGAGGATGCTGTCACATTTGCCGTTGAAAAGGTTCTCTCTGAACATGGACTTGTACCTGAGATCATGAAAAATGGGAGAAGGGCTTTTCAGAAAACTTTCAAGGTTTTAGGTTCTTCAGGAAGATTGCATATAACGAGTAATCCGGAAACCTCCCGAAAAATGATTGCGGAAACAGAGATTGCAAAGAAATATGAAGTTCCTGAGAGCAGTAGCAAAATCCATCGAGAAAGTGCAAAAGCTTATACCTATCCCGTAAAAGATACTGAAAGAAAGCTAAACAAATCAGAGCATCTTCTGGATTTTGCTGGAGAAAGAGAAGTACAGGAAGCCTTGAGAGAAAACGAGCAGGATAGTGAGATATGGGAAGAAATGAGAGTAATAACTGAAGATGATAAGCAAAAACCAAATACCGAATCCTTTGAAGATCTTCGGATAATCGGTCAAGTTTCAAAAATGTATATCCTTGCCGAAAAAGGAGAAGATTTAGTGCTTATTGATCAGCATGCAGCTCACGAGAGAATTCTTTACGAGAAGGTATTAAAAATTAAAAAATCCAGAGTTCAGGAGCTTATAGTACCCATAACTATAGACCTCACCCCGAAGGAAAAAGTGCTTATGGAAGAATATATCCCCTATCTTGAAGAATACGGCTTCGGGATCTCGGAATTCGGTGACAATACTTATGTAGTGACATTCGTACCCGAGGTTTTCGGGCAGCTTGAGAATCCAGAACTTATCCATGATATAGTCTCTGACCTTTTAGCTACAGGAAAGGTTAAAAAGGATACTGGGATTTCAGAAAAAGTTTGTAAGATCCTGGCATGTAGGACAGCAATTAAAGGTGGAGCAGCTTTCAACTCCATACAGATGAAAGAGCTAATAGAACAGCTCAAAAAGGCTGAAAATCCCTATTCCTGTCCCCATGGAAGGCCAACTATCATAACCTTTAAAAAAGGCGAACTGGACCGCATGTTTGCAAGGACAAGATAAAACTGTCTGTAAACTTGAAGTTTCACAATATGGATTTTAAGATGTATATACCAGCTACAAACCAGATTAGATCCAAATTTAGCTGAATAACTAAGATATAGAGCAGTGATATTGGTCTTTAAAATGCGAAATCAAGAGCTTGAATGTTATTGATTTTGGATCTCAACTGCATGAAGCCTATTTATTTAGAATATATAAATATGCAGGCAAAATATAGCGAAACCTATAGTTACATATTCACAGATAATGATACTTTTACCAAACTCTTTTTAGTTTTTAATTTTTAAAAAATCTTCCCAGTTGTTGTAGTTGAAATATACTTATTTTTCCCTTGGTGATGAAATAAATTGCTTTTAAGTCTCTCAGCTTATTGAGGTTTCTGGAAATTGTACTTTCAAAAATCTGCAAACGATCAGTTATTATGGCGCTGTTGTTGGTTCGTGCTCCCTAATATCTTCCAATAATATGTTTAGTTTTTCATCCAGATTATTTACAAGGTGTTGCAAGGAGATTTCTCTAAGTTCACGATCTACATCACTATAATTTGTAACTTTACTTCTTTTTTCTTTGCCATATAACTGATTTGAAAACTCGTTAGAGTTTGAAACAAATCATAAACAGATTGATATGTACCTGCAGTCGTTCTAAAGCAATTGATTCGAAAATTAGTTCGAGGTTGAAACACGATATCTGTATAGAGATAAATCTAATTCAGTAGATAGCGATCGATTTGAAAATCCGTTAGAGATTGAAAACCTTCGTGCAACCCACATCTATGTTATGAGCAAGATTATAGAATTAATTTGAAAACTCATTAGAGATTGAAACAATAATTCAACACCATTTGATTACTGTTACAACACAATAATTAAAATTGAGTTGAAAAATCAAAGGATTTACGCCGTTGAAACGTCAGAAGAATCAATAAAAAATCTTTCAGTTCACCATTATTATGATTTAGACAAGATCATTAAAACTATTAATATCAAGCTCTAATAACACGCTAACATCAAACATGGGAACCAGCAATCCATACATTAACTTGTATTTTCTGTGTTGCAAGTTAAGGGCATCACAAAATGTAATTATGTAAGGGTATTTTTTGAATTATAGTTTTTTAGGACTTTTACTTGCATTCATTTTATTATGCAACTTGTCATAAGGTACTAGGATTGGTTTTAAGGTCTTTTTTCTGAGCGCTGCGAAACTATCATTTATTTAGATACCTACAAAAAATACTAAAAATGTATATTGAAAAACAACGTTAAAGTATTTTTCACTGGAAAAAGTGGTCTTGAATCAATTATATTCCGTCTTATATTTTTGGAAATCTACAACTGGGTTATACTTTACAAAATATATTAATTTAAAATGTATATATTAAATGTTTTTTAATAATGTTGGTTTCTTTGTGCATAAAAATCAGGATCACGAAATCTGACCTTGAAGCAAGGGTTGAACAACTTGAAAAAAGTTCTATACATACTTCTAATCGGAAAAAAAGTCAATGGGCCCGCTGAGATTCGAACTCAGGATCCCCGCCGTGTAAAGGCGATGTCATGACCGACTAGACCACGAGCCCATTTTGCTATTGGTTATATTTTATGGATTACTCTAAATGCAAAACCAAAATGCTACTAATTGTATATATCTTTTTTGTTCCTCAATTATTTTTTGATCCTGAAATATTTTTACCTCGGAACTCTTTTTAATTTTTCAATATTTTCATAACTCAGACAATTTAATTACTATTCTAAATTTTGCTGACGTTGGCAATCTGTTCTATAAAACATGTTATAAAGATTCAGTTTTTCAAATTTCAAGGCCATTTAAGGTTTTCTGTTGTACCATTGAATGAATTCCTCAAAGGTTTCAAATTTGCCTCTTAACATCTGATATTTATAATATATTTTATAGTTTTCCTTTAATTCTGAGATGTCCTACCCGCAAATATTGCCTTAATCCCTGATTTTTCAACGTACCCCTTGAACTAGCTGTCTCATGAACCGTCATATTAACCCGATTTAATCGAATTATCTCACATGATCCATTCCATAATCTATTTATTAATTTCTTTAATGTATATATATTCCAGCACTCTCTAAAAAGGTAGTCCGTCATTAAGATCTTTTTTCTAGTATTAGAATTATAGTAAACTCACGAATTAATCAGAATTATTTATGCTTAAGTAACTTGATGTTTCATAACTATTGAAGAAAAATGAAATGTGCTGAAGAACTATTCCCTTATTTTTTTCAGTCCATATTTTTAGTGCTTTTCGTGGTTCAATTTTGCACTTAAGTTACATAGTTCTGGATCTAGTCAATTCCTAAACTATTTCTACAAATCAGAAAAATATCAAAAAATTATTGAAAGTAATAAAGTTTTTGAATGTGGTAAAGAAAAATTACTCCACTTCTGGTATAAACAAAACCAGTTTACTGTCTGTGCCTTTTGGATTTAATTAAAGAACCATAAACGAAAAAATCGAGTTAAATATAGAAATTAGCTGGAAAAAATTTAGACCGAGTTCCCACGAAAAAACAGTGATAAATAGGAATCCTATAAACTTTTTAAAACAAATCCTTTTTTTCAAATATAATTATTTATTCTTAAGTAACTTGAAATTCTGTGAACACTGATAAAGCAGAAAGAAAAAGAAAAACTTCACACTCGCTTCCTTTCTTCCGTGCTTTCCGTGATTTATCTATGAGTCTAAGATATATGAAAAAATTTTATTGTATGTTCATAAATGCATTTTTCTTATTTTATTAAGTGTTGATTTTTACTGTGAGGATTATAAATCGTGGATATTTGATGCTCGAATTTTATAGGAAGCCGGAATTTGTGTTTGTATTACCCAAAGAAAACCTGAAGATTGCATTCAGAGGTCTTCGAATAGTACCATCCATTCCAACAAGAACTTAGATAACTAAAAATTTGAAAAATTGCAACAGGTAAGTTTCAGGAAAGTATACTAAATCTCTAATTCAGTCTTCAATTCAGCCCACTAAAATGCGCAGGATGATATAATAAACTAAATCTCCGAAAATAACTGCAGTAATAAAGCCTGCTGTAATTGAGAGCATGAAAGGTATACCAGGAGTAACCCATACCTCTTTTCCAATAAACTCTTTTTTTATATGCTCTTCAATTTCTGGTTTATGGTTCACATCGAAGTCAAGTCTTGTCCACACAAACTTTTTCTTAATATCTCCGCTTTCGCCAACTTCGAATTTCTCCAGTAAGCTAAGATGTTGTTTATTTTCTATGGAATAGATATCGATCATGTACCCGATGAACATGTAAAATGGTTTTTTCAGCATTTCAGGAGAGAAATGTGAGAGATTGTAACAGAACAATCCCAAAGGAACAAGAGTTGTCATCAGGAGAGCATTTTCTAGGACAGTAAAAGTAAAAAGCCCTGTTATAGGAAACCCCAGTAGGGGATAGGTCACTCCTGATAAATGGAAGATAGGGTAAAGGGGGAAAAGTATTGAAAGTACTATCAGTCCCTTTGCGTCTCCACCTCCGATAGCTCCAAGCTGAAAGAGAATATAAACAGAGCAAAACACGATTATTCCAGAAAGGAACAGAGCTTTGAGATAGGGAATTCTGCCTATTAAAATTTCATAAAATACAAACACTGAGCCAAAGATTAGCATGCACTTCCATACTCTGTTTGAGACACTGCGGGCTTTTATGTCTGAATAACACGAATAAAGCAAAAAGGGGATAGTAAAAAGTATTTTGATTATTTCGATCATTTCAACCCTGCAATAGAATTATTTAGATAGAAATTCACATTATTACTTATTTACTTTATTAAAAATTATTTGCATAAATCTCTGATTTTAAGAGCAATATTATATCCCATTTATAAGCAGGTGACCTAATTTAGGGATTTATCGAAATATCCAATATTTTAGATTCGTTCTCGTTCCGAATAACCATCTTTATTAGGTTCAAATTTTTCTCAATCGTTCTCAAGAAAAAACGTTGTCATACATCTTAATTCCAATTTTTTGCAATCAACTCTCAAAAAATTCAAATTGGTAGAGTTATTAAGTGGAAATCATAATCAATCTCCACTAAGCACACTTTCTACATATGAACATGATAAAGTCATCCATTTTTTTTCCAATCTGAAAGTAGCTTCAAAATTGATCCAACTTTCGATGAATAATAGTGAAAATAGGCAAACAAATTATACATCTGCTGAGTGTTAGACTAAACAATTTGTGAATTTTTTCAAAATGCATTTTTGATATTGCAAATATAACGAATCGAGAAATTAGCTCTTTACTTTTTTCTCCATTAAATTTTTCTAAGTATTTTCAGGAGTAATTTGGCATGAAAGCATATGAGTCAATCTTTCTCATGTGTTCTTTTCATCCTAGTTTCTCATAATTGCTCTCATTCCACTAATTAGTTTTATGCACTCATCAACCTAACATTTCTCAGTCTCAACAATTTATTTCTTTTAAATTTCTTCCTTTTCATACTCTTTTTCATCTTCGTAACGTCATCGTTTGTAATACGATGCCATATTTTTGTGGCAATTTTATTTGTCAGTGTAATAATTGCCTTCGTATGTTCAATTGATTTCTGATTTCGTTTAAAAAAAATCTATTTATTTTTTATTTTTCTTTCTTGCTATTGCTTGAGCAATCTTCGTCGCAATACTTTTTTCAACCATTGATCCTCTTTTTGGAGAGAGCAAGAACATGTATATTTGTCATTGGAAAGTACGCGAAGCCAATTTTAGTCTGTCTTAATTTTTCATCGCTATTTAATCACACTGGGTTTCAAAACGATGTGATTAGAAACTAAAAAATAACGATATGATATTTATACAATTTTTAGAGGCTTTCTAATGATTTTTGATACAAAAATGAGGTTCATTCCAAATGGAACTTGCACTGTTAAATTAAGATTGAATCTTAAAAAATATAGCTATTGATGTTGTGTTTTTTAGACTGACCAACAAATCTCAATGAAAAGGCGGGTACTTTTGCGTGAAACATAGCAAGCTATTATTAAACTTAATTAAATTTCAGTTAGCCTTTCGTAATTTAAAAATTTACGCCCAAGGCAGGATTTGAACCTGCGCTCTCAAAAGAGAAACGGTTTTCGAGACCGTCGCCTTACCACTAGACTACCTGGGCATTTTGTTCTATATACGAAGAAAATTTTATGGAAACTTCCCATACTCTGAATAAGTTAATTGAATATGCTTTCTCTCTTATATATTTTATTATCAGCGCGTCAGTTCCGGGTCTCATCAGTTCCAAAATAATTTCTACAAATCAGAAGAATACCAAGGATGAAGTTTTTATTTTCCATATGGTTTCATTGGATTTTAAATGATTGAGCTTTGCATCTTCTATATCTTTTCCAAGTATTTTCCCGAAGTCTGCGCCTATGAGGATAACAACTTTTTCAATGAACCTTAAAAAAGATTGTTTTGTTTCCATAACTCGATTTATTGGGGATTCAAGAGCTAGTCTGTCAACCCCCTTTCCTACAAATCCGAAAATCTTGTCAGTGAAAATGCTTTTCTTTATATGTTTGCGGAAGGAAGTAATCCCTTTCCATACTCATCCAAAATAGCTGGATCGCTTTCAAGACTTTTCTTGATTGTAAATTATACTCAATATTTTAGTGTGGACTATTTAAAATATTTATTTTTGAACCTATAATACTAAATTTTCTAGAGGCTATTATAATAATAGAATAAGTGATGTATGAAGTTTTTTACTTATGAACGATTGAGTAAAAATTGTAATCGAATAAGTAATGATAATTCGGAATAAAAGTAAATCGTAACTACTGTCGCGGATCAGGTCTCCTAAAAATCAAAAAGTGAACTCTGACATTTAGAGTTGTCTGTTTCTTCATTTTCTAATTCTTCGTTCTTTTTTTCAAATTTTTTATCGTTTTTTTTCATTTCGGATCCTTTTTTCGTGCCTGACTCAGATTTTTCCACCTTAAGGTTCTCAGACAATTCCAGCCACCCGTAGTGACCTCCTCCACCTGGGTGAATTATAACATTGCCTTTTCTAAAAGCAAGTATCGCATCTACTATTCGTTTATCCACTATTTTGAGGTCCTCAGGCTCTGAATGAATAAGAGCTTCAACCTCGTTTCCAAAGTGTTCTATAAGAATATTCCAGGCAGTTTTCACACCTTTTGTCTGGACACTTGAATGTCTAAGAGCCATCTGGATGATCTCTGTAAGAGGAATCAGGTGTAGGTAAGGGGAGCGATGGTCAGGGTGCCTGGGCTCTTCAAAATCTGCGAGTTCTTTGATACGATCTAAAACTCCTTTCTTTATGATGCCTCTACACACCGAGCAGCGCCAATTCTGCTCGACAGCTTCGGGTAGTGAATACTGGGTGAAGCACTTAATACAGGCTGAACGGTTATATTTGCCTTCTTCAGGGAAGAACCCTACATTCAGAGTAGCTCTGTATCCCTGTTTTCTGAGGATTGCTTTTTTCAGGCCATCAAAAGTAATCTCCGGAACATCAAATTGCGTGAACTCCCTGGCCAGTTTATTGGTTGAAGGAGAATGGGCGTCAGAATTTGAAAGAAAAGTAAGTCGATGCAATTCTTCGATTCTATCTGCATAATCGCTATCTGCACTCAGGCCAAGCTCTAGAAAAGAAACGTAATCTGTCATATAGCCATAACAGCTCTGCAAACTGTTGTGGTAGCCATAAAGTGCTGTCCAGGGAGTAAATGCATGACAGGGCCCTATTAAAGCTCCAATGTCTTTTGCAATTTCTGCAATTTCGATGCCATTCAGATTTACATTGGGACGGCCATCGGCTTCAAGATTCCCAAAGGGAGAAATGTATTCTGCAAGTTCTTCAGCTTTAGAAATCGAAGGTAAAATCATCAGGTGGTGTACACGTTTATTATCTTCTATCTCGGTAGTAGGAATGAAATAAATACCTTCGATGTGGATCTCTTCATTTGAAATGGAAACCTTTTTTATTTCTTCAAGCCATTTCGGATGAGTGCAGTCTGCAGTACCGAGCAATTTCATTCCTTTTTTTGAAGCCTCCCTGGCAATCGTTGGAAGTTCCATTTTCCTTGAAGATGCCATGGAGTACTTTGAATGGAGATGCAGGTCTGTATTGACTTTCATTTACTCCCTTACCAGCGATTCTAATTTTTCAGTTTATTTTTTCCCATTTTTTTTACTGAGTATCATCCGATATAGCGCAGGTCCTCTTCAGTTGGTTTAACTACCTGAAAGCTCTGTTGCTCTTCTTTTTCTTTCAGCTTTTCCATTATGCTTTCCATTTCCTCAGCTTTTTTCTTGAGTGAGTCCATGTTTACTTCAATATCGAATATTTTGCACAGTACTTTCAAAAGGAACTGGGCACTTTTAGGATCCATAAGATATCCAGGTGTCATACCCATAAGGCAGGCGGCATCAATGCCACGCATCCTGCTAAAAGCTACCAGCAAGCCAGAAGCTCCCACAATTCCCCCGTTTGGTTCGAATTCCCTGAATTCTACTCCATATTTTTTGATCTCTTCGATCAATTTAGTATCATTTGCGACTCCTATGACTGTTTCTTCATAGGTGAGTTTGCCTGTGGGATAACCTCCTAGCGTGTAAATTCTTGGAACTTTAAATTCCTCTGCAATATCAAGGTAAAGAGAGCATAACTCATAGTGCCCCTGTGAGGTGGTGCTCTGGTGATCTCCTACAAGGAAGAGGATATCATTCCCATTTGCTTTTCCGTGGTATATCATATTGCTTACCAGACGGACAGTACAGTCTTTATTGACCAGTACCTGAGGTGGAAAGTGTGGAGAATAAACCTCCATAATCTTTTCAGCCTCAAGTTCATCTACCAGGTGCTCTGCCACTAGCTTACCTACAAGTCCTACTCCTGGAAGTCCGACTAACATCACGGGTTTTTTGATCTCAAGGTCATTTTTCAGGCGGACAAGTGTACTTTTCTGCATAAAAATTCCTTATCCTTTCTTTGCCAGTCTGCGGTACCTACCATAAGGGTCCTGAGGAGAAAAGCGAGCTGGAACTACGGGTGAGGTTTCGTCCTCACAAACCGAACATTTTTCCCTTAAAGTGTACCTGCCGCAATTTTTGCACTTACGGATCTTTGGTCCCAAAAAGCATCACGCCTTTGTTGATTCGATGTGCCGCTTGAAAGTCCCATGGCCACCAAGTTTGGATATCGTATCGACTGCTGTCTGGCCAGATTTTTTCAGAACTGATTCAGCTTTTTTATAATCCGGAGCTATTACCTTAATTCTATATCTAGGAGCCCCTGTATAACTCACTTCTAGCCTTACGTCTTTTCCATCCACCTCACTTATAAAATTTGCAGCAATTAGAGCTTTTTTTATAACCTCTATACCATTTGAAAGGTCGCAAGTCAAGTCCACATAGCCTGCAATATCCACAAATGGGAGTTTTATATTTTCCCCTGCTATCTTGATTATACTCTTCAGGTGTTTCTTATTTATTTTGACTCCTTTGAAGGCTTTTTCTCCTTCAACAGCAGCTTCTTCAAAGGCTGAATATGCACTTCCAAACTCTTCTACGAGTTTTTCATTCAGTTCTTTTAGGTTATCTTCATCGGCCTTTGTCTCTTCAGCTACGAACTGTAACCATTTGGTGGCCTTTTGTTCATTTTTCCATTCCTGGATTTTAGCACGCCTTTGATGCTCGTTTACGTCTTTTAATGAAAGATCGATGTGGCCGCGGGACGGGTCCACGTTCAGAACCTTGCAGACAATTTTCTGCCCTTCTCTCACGTAGTCCCTTACATACTTGACCCAGCCTGCTTTAATTTCGGAGATGTGGATAAATCCTTCTCTTCCTTCGAATTCCTCAAGCTCTACATAAGCTCCGAAATCCGTCACATTCTTTACAGTACATACAACAAACTCTCCGACTTCTGGCCAGTTATCGTTTCCCATTCCACCACTTCTCAAATTTTGTCTTTAATTACTCTTTACTTTACTTCTGTAAAATGCTTTTACTTATCCCTTTATTCAAGCACTTCAAGAATATGAGTTGTGATTGTTGATTTTCCACCTGTCGGTTCGGCAAGTGTTCTTCCACAGACAAGACATGTAATTTTACGACTAGCGCTACCAAATATAATCTGTTCGTTTTCGCAATCATTGCACTTTACGCGAAGGAATCTGCTTTTTGGTCTCAGGCTATGATTTTCCATTTTATCTTACTCCTTGAACTCGAACTTCTTCGCCCTGAAACAGGGTCTCTGGTGAGCTTTTTTGCATGCTGTACACCGGTATCTGAGCCAAATACGTTTTGTGGGTTTGTCCCCACCAGGCACCTTTGAGAACTTTCCGCTGTTTCCTATACCTTCCTGTCTTTTCTTTTGCCTTGCAATATGGGTCATGGATGAAGCCTGGCCTTTCTTGACCCTTTCTACTACGTGTTCGCTATGGGTCTTACAGAATGGGCAGTAAGTTTTGAACCGCTTTGGAATTTTCATTTTTCCACCTTTTTTAATTAGTATGGCCAATTATGTAGCACATCTTTTCGGCTTTTGCAGAAAAGCGCTGTCATATATAATTATTGAACACAGTGTTAAACATGGTATTTAATTTCCAGAAAGCTTTTGTCTGGGGAGTCTTTGATTTGATAAACTTAAAATTTTTCAAAATATTTTGTGTCCTTACATCATGATTGTCAGTTTTGTATCGAAGACAATGTCAGAGCATGCTAACAAGGTTAAGCTACACAGATATAGCTACACATATATATAGTAATGCTATTTCCTAAATATACTAATGATATTTTAAAAGTTGCTCCCGCTATCACTCCAAAATTAACATTATGGAACTTCTGAACTACCTACTTTCTTTCTCTTAATCTCAGAATGACTGCAAGCATTTGGTTATTAATTTTTTCCTAAATTTTACTGATCAGTAATCAGTTTGGCTGCATTTCTTTTAATCAGCCCTGTTGCATTGAGCTGCGGCAAAGCAACAACATCTTCAGCACTGACAATATAATTTCTTCCATCTGCACCTGTAAAAGTAGGCAAATCTCTCAGTATTCTGACAACAACATATCCACCATTTATACTTTTTTTGCTTGGCTCTGCTCCTGTTTCTGTCCCGGTTTCAGTTATTGATATCTCTCTTCTGACCTCAGTTTCTCCCCGGATGCTGGTAGAAACCTGCCTTTCCGATATACTTTGTGGCCAAATTGCAATTTTTCCTGAACCAGGGTACAGAATAGGACCTAGAAGTTCCATTTTTGCAGCATCAATTCCCTGGAGCACCAGGTCATAAAGCCTTTTTTCTGCGGGAAGCAACTTCTCAATATCCTTTGAAATAGGTTTATCTGCATGAGACTGATTAGTTGCCCTTGTAATTACTTTTCCGATTCGTTTCATGAAGATAGTCTCAAGGTCTGAAAGTGCTTGTTCATGCTCATCATGAAGCATCTTAGACTCCGGAGAACGGGAATTCTCAATTTTATAAATATCTTTTTCAAGTTCTCTGATATATTTCTCGGCTTCCAAGTAAAAATCAGCCGGAATACTCTTCAATATCTGGTTTTTTTCCTTATACAGGATCTGGCTGATTTCTTCTATATCCATACTCTGCAACACCTCTGCAAATCAAATATATTGCCGCATACTCCGGAACTTCCTGAGTGCCCTCTATTACCCCTAAATCCTTGCCTTTTAACTGTATCGAAAAAGGTTTTGAGACGGATATTTTTATCGGCCTCTCTCCAAAGACAATAGCATCATTAAACGGATCAAACTTCTCTAGCTCAGATAAAGCAAGTTTTTTAACCAACATCCCAGATCCGCCATGTAGGGAACCCGGTACCCTGATCAAACGCTTAATGTCTGCAGTAACAGGTTCGTCAACGGCTACTCCAAATCTTTGCAGGAAATCCCCAATCGACTCTCTCATAAAATTGGCAGCAATACCCTTAAAGTTTCTGACATCAAAGTCAAGCCTTCCTTTCTCCAGAATATCCTTTAAACCATTTTCGCTATTTACAACATTGATTAATTTTTTTATTGTAGTATCTCCAATTTTCTCACACCTACGAAGCTCAGGAAACATATCTTTTTTGTATTTTTTTTTACATTCAGCTTTCATATAATCCGTAAGGTAGAGTGCAATCCTCTTCCCCCATCCAGAATCACATCCAACAAGAGTGGACTTAATTGGAACTTTCTTTATCCCTTTGAAAGTCTTTGTCCCAATCCCGAATTCTCCATCCATTGCAACATCTCTGAATAAGTATTTAAAATCTAGATCTTTGCCGCCCACATAATTCACAATTTCTCTTCTTTCGGCACTCCCAAGAGTCAGGACTTTCGGGCTTATAACATGAACATGGTATCCTCTCCCTCCAGAAAATACCAGCTCTGTCTCCTGTTCAGAAAATCCAAAATCTTCTAAAATAAAGTCCATAAGCTTAAAAGTTTCCTTTTTCACAAGTTCCATCATATCTAAATAATTTTTAGGGGCATCTGGCAAGTGATCTGCATCAAGGTCAAAAATCAGCTCTGCTCCAAGCCAGTTCTTTTCATTCATTTTTCTGGCATCAGGGGATTCATAGTACGCAGTTGAATTGTAAACATGCGCCGGGGTCATACCATATAAATAATCCCGAACATCACCAGGCGAGCTGAAGGACTTGTGCCTATACATCATCTTTTCAGAAATGTTATCATAGAAGATAAAAGCCCATTCTCTGTTAGGCAGGTGGTCAGGTAGACCTATTTCGGCATTTTTATAATAATTATGAAAGCGGGATTTTACAAAATTGGTAGTTCGGCTGTCCATGTTTTCAGAGCTATATAAATTATTGAATCTTCTCATTAAGGTTTTAGTTCAAGGTTTTTTATACGATAGATTAACTCATATTTTACTTTTGTTTATATGAATCTTTTTTAATAACTATCAAGCCTGGGAAAAACAATATCAATAAACAACTTTATTAAGATTAAATTAGCAAATTTGGCGGGATGGTTATATTTAACTGTCGGCTATTGATCATGTGTTTTATTTTCCATCATTTGTTAATCAGAAGTATCTATTGCGTCAAAATAGGTATAATCAAACTTATTTTGAGTAAGCTTAACAATAAATATTTAAATAATTCAACAATCGATTAAGATTAGATAAATCCATTGTATTTTACTGAGATGAATATCTATTTTTGATCCAAGATACACTGTAAAGTAAGGTTCATCTTTGACCTAAAAATAGGAATCGATGTAGAAGGTTTTTTGGTTATCAACCTAAAAATAAAAAAATATCCTTATCAGCAATAATTAAAAAGAAAATGAAATTTTTTGCATGAAAGGCGCAAACAAATAAAAGTACTTTTTTTAGACCCGCTATTCGAAGAATTTCATGTTCGCGTTTGAAGAAACTTGAGTTATTAATAAATCGAATGATACTTTATTGCCCCCACTTTGACGTCTATATAGAGCAAGATGGAATTTGAATATGAAAAAAGATTATATTGAAACATACATCTGTAAGAGAATATGGGATTACAGATTTAAAGTGGACATCAAGAGATCTACTGTATTTAGATATTTTGAAAAATCAATTATGTTAATAGATGGCGACCAAAATTCTCCATTCACAACAAATTTTCGGCTATATATTCCAAAATTGCATGTTCACAATAAAGACAGTTGAGAATAACTCCTTCTTCTTCTGACTGGAGTACGGAAAACTTCGATTTTATGGGCTCACTACTATTAGAAATACAGTTTAAATTGATGCAGCGAACAACGCCTTCAACATAGGAAGGAAGGAGTACATTATTTTTCTGGAATACTTCAAAATCCCTAATGATATTGATGGTAGCTCTCGGAGAGATCAGAGCAATCCTGTTCAACTCTTCGACATTGAGTTCCTTACCCTCGACTTTCACGACATCTTTTTTGCCTCTGGCTCCTGGAGCATTCATTACGAAACTAATAGTTGCCCGAAAAGCGCTAGAAATACCAAGTATTCGCAGGACATTTAATGCCTGTCCTGCCTTTATGTGATCGATAACTGTTCCATTTTCAATTGCCTGAACCTTCAAGTCACGTTTTTCTTTCATTCCATCACTCCCATGGCAAGAGCAAGAAGTGCCATTCTAATTGGAACCCCATAGAAAGCCTGCTGAAAGTAGCATGCATGCGGAGTTGCATCTACTGCAGGGGAAATTTCATTGACTCGCGGGAGAGGGTGAAGAATCTTGAGGTTAGAATCCACATTTTTAAGTAGGCTGCCTGTAACCTTCAGTCTGTGTTTTACCTTTTCATATTCTTCAGGATCAAGAAAACGTTCCCTTTGGACTCTTGTCATGTAGATAACCTCTACATCTCCAATAATTTCCTCCAGAGAATTTGTCTCTTTTACCTTTATCTTATTCTTTTGAAGATCTTTGACTATTTCGGAAGGCATACTGAGTTCTGGAGGCGAGACAAAAATCATTTCAGCTCCGTAAAGGGAAAGGGCATGGCATAAGGAATGGACTGTTCTCCCATACTTCAGATCCCCAGCCATGGCAATCTTCAGGTCCTCCAGGTGGCTCTCCCTGCGGATAGTATAAAGGTCAAGGAAGGTCTGTGTAGGGTGATGGATAGAACCATCCCCACCATTAATTACCGGAACGCTTGAAAATTCAGAAGCCATCCTTGAAGATCCATCAAGAGGGTGGCGCAATACTATAAGATCGGCATAGTTACTAATCACACGGATGGTATCGGCAAGGTTTTCCCCTTTCATCACAGAACTTGCCTCTACAGAACCCAGGTTTAAAACCTGTCCTCCAAGCCTTTGAGTAGCAACTTCAAAAGACAGCCGGGTCCTTGTACTTGGTTCAAAAAAAAGAAGGGCAACGATTTTTCCATCCAGCAGCCGAGATCTATTTTCACCTCTAGCCACAGGCTCAAGTTTTTCTGCAGTATCCAGAACGTAATCGATTTCTTTGCGCGAAAAATCCTTCATCGAGATGACGTGTCGGTTCTTAAATGACATCCTGATCCATAAATGATCCTCAAAGATATAACCTTTGCTCCATAAATTTTCTAATTAGTACGGAATCGATTGAATCCTTCTCTGCATCCAATTTAGGGAACACACTTAGATCAATTATTTTCTAAATTTGAACCAAAATTTTGCATCCTTAAACTTAGTTTAAAAGTACAAATTCAGGTCCCGTTGCAAAAAATTTGGCTCCCGTGCAAAATCAGAAAAAACCTTCACAATTAGGAAAGTTAATCATTTTCATTAGAAAGAAAATGACACACAAAGGTTAAAATTATGGTGTCAAAATGCAGAAATATTTTTTTTGCAACGGAACCAATAATAGTGTGCAAATAGGCAAACAAATTATATATCTGTGTACATCTGCTGAATGTAGGATAAATTGAACCTAATGAAGCTAGTTTATAAAAGATTTATACAGAGTCACTCGAATTTTATGATTTTACAACAAATAGATACACTGTCGAGAAATCCTTACTTAAACTATCCATCTTCAAGTGTTTATCTTTTTTTTCTGTTAAGTAGCCAGCTTACAAAGATAAAGACGATAACTGCAATAGCTGTGTAAAACGCAATAAGCAAAAGAGAACCATATTTACTCTGAAAGAAAGGATTTGTGTCATCTATCTGCTCATTGGATGGATACATAATATCCTGCGGATTATTGCTGTGATCCAACCCCAAGGCATGGCCTAATTCATGTTCTGCAATGACAAGCATTGCTGTATCACTATATGGTACCCATTGCATCCATTGATGATTTCCAACTCCAAGTATAATACCTGCGTATACAAATCGGCCATTGGCAGTATGCAGGATTGTTTCACCTGCAACTTCGTGAGGAGCTCCTTGATCTTTCTGCAGGTTTGCATCCCATCTGATCCTGATATCAGCATCTTCTGAATCCACAATCTCAAAGACAGGAATGTATTTCAGTTTTCCATTTCCACCTCCTGCCCAATAATTAAGAGATTTAATTATATCTGCGTAATAGGTGAGACTATAATGGAGAGGAACAAGTTTGTTATCTATATATACGGTGATAGGGAAATGATCCCATGGGTGATCTAAAACTCTGGGATAACTAAATTCAGAAGCTTTCAAGGTAATGGGCAAAATAAGTACCATTAACGACAGTAAAAAGAGAATTATTATTGCAAACCGACAAACTTGGTTAATATACACCTACCTCTGCATTATTTTAGTCTTTAACTTAATGAATTATACTTATTATCTCTGAATGAAACGTTTCTATTGGAAGCGACGGAATATCATTCTTCATTGTTTTGAACCCTTTTCGACAAAAACTGTGAATAAAAACATGCTATCCTAAAAATATTGTTTTAAAAATAGAGGGGATTTCGATAAACTCCTAAATTTTGTCATATACTTATAATTGATATATATATGGCTCGTGAAAATACGGGGTTTATTAATCCTCTATAGTCCTAGTTTTTCTAGAGATTGTTGTCTGCATTAGCTCCTAAAAGGTTGCTCTGATATTCTAGAAACTGCTGCTTTAGTGATTTAAATAGGAACGGAAACTCCTCTTTTAGTTGTATGAGGAATTCTTCATCTAATTTAACATTATAAAACGTT
>Ga0224559_1000183_pt1 | contig 42446 bp, 27 predicted proteins | sample 714S33034metaG_FD_180676 | JGI IMG/M metagenome (GOLD analysis project Ga0224559, IMG submission 180676) | Peat soil microbial communities from Stordalen Mire, Sweden - 717 S3 30-34 | ecosystem: Environmental > Terrestrial > Soil > Wetlands > Peat | place: Sweden: Norrbotten County, Stordalen... | reverse complement strand
GTCGCAGCCATAGGCAAACAACCGTTGGTAAGGCCTTTAGATAAACACACAATGTCCGGTTCTATATGCGCTTGTTCGCAGGCAAAGCGCATCCCCATCCCGTCATGACTTCATCTGCAATGAAAATCACGCTGTAGCTCCGGCACAAAGCGTGCAGCGAGCGCAACGTTGCAGCACTGTAAATCCGCATACCGGCAGCCCCCAGAACAAGCGGTTAGACAATCAAGGCGGCTATATCGTTCGCTTGCGCTTTGAGCAGCTTTTCGAAGGCTTCTACAGTCAAATGTTCGCAGCCAGTTTCAGGAAAAGGCAGTCGATGAACATCGAACAGAAAATGTTCATAGGGCAGGCTGAAAACGCCACGCCAACCCACCGACATCGCACCGAACGTATCGCCGTGATACGCATGGTCAAGCGCTACAATGCCCCGTCGCGGTTTGTCTTTGTGTACCCAGTATCCCAACGCCATTTTCAAGGCAACTTCAACCGCCGTCGAACCGCTGTCAGAATAGAACACACGAGTCAAATTGGACGGTGTGAGCCCCACCAATTTTTCCGCCAATCTCTCAGCTGGTTCATGCGTGAATCCGGCAAAGATAATCTGGTCGAGTTTAGAGGCCTGTTCCTGCACAGCCGCCACTATCTTAGGATGATTATGCCCGTGAATATTAACCCACCACGAAGAAATAGCGTCGATAATCCGCCGTCCATCCTTGGCATAAAGATAAGCACCCTCGGCGTGGTCGATAAAAACGGAATCCTGTAATAACGCATGTTGAGTAAAGGGATGCCAAATTGGGGAATGGGTCATGTAAAATCCTCTTTCCGAAATCTCTGCGCAAAAACGCCCAGCAATGCAGCACTGTCTATAACATCCAGATGCGGCACATGACCGAGAACAAGCGCGCCGGAGAAATCGGCAATCGTGCGCATAGTATCGGGATTATCCTCGCCGATAAAAATCAACCCGTGCAAAGTCATTTCACGTTGGCGCAAGGCTTCAACGGATAACAACGTATGATTGATCGTTCCCAGCCCCGTCTGCGCACATAAAATAACCGGCACAGCCCACGCGTCCTGAAAACATCTATCTGTAATTTCCGGCGCGTTACCGGAACCATAAACCCGCCTGCGCCTTCGACAATCAAAGTTCCGTCCACCTTGGGCAAAGAGAGAGCACATATTTCAACGCCATCCAGTTCGGCCGCGCGATGTGGCGAGAGCGGACGCGATAGAATATAGCGTTCTGGCAGAAGTCGGTCATTGGACAATCCGGCAACGCCTGTACGCGCTGTGTATCCGTGCCGTCTAAAGATGCCTGATTGGAGAGGCTTCCAGTAGTGCGCATCCAGGGCGACAGTCAGCATAGCGGCAACAGTGGTTTTGCCAATACCAGTATCTGTGCCGCTGATGATAAAGGCCTTCGTCATAGGCTAACACCGGACGGCAAAAGACGTTCCAACGCCTGTGCAAAATTGTCTATGTCCTGCGACGTCAACCCCACATTCAATGATAATCGCAAACGAGCTGTGCCTTCTGGGACTGTAGGGGGGCGTATTGCGCGAATGTCGAATCCTTGCGCCTGTAGGTTCTTTGCCAGTGCGAGCGCTGCGGCATCTTCACCGATGATAATCGGTACAATCTGGCTTTTAACGGCAAGAGAGGGAATCCGTCGAGCTACAAGCGCTTTTAGCGCAGCAAGTCGTTCACGCCGTTCCGGTTCATCGCGCACCAATTCCAACGCGCGTTTAACCAAAACCGCCTGCAAAGGCATTGGTGCAGTACTGCATATAAAAGGTCGCGCAGCGTTGATGAGATAGTCGATTATATTCTCATTCGCGCAACCAAGTGCGCCTGCGACCCCAAGCGCCTTACCGCAAGTATGCAGCTAAATCAGCCTGTTATGTGCGAATCCTTCGGTTTCGCCGCGTCCGGTAGCGCCGGAAACACCCGTGCCGTGCGCTTCGTCAACTACCAGAATCGCATCATATTTTTCCGCAAGCATGAGAAGCTCGCGTACCGGCGCGATGTCTCCGTCCATGCTGTAAATGGATTCAACCAAAATCCATTTATTACATCCAGTGGCGATGGGCTTCTTAAGCGCATCTTCAAAAGCTTCCAGATTGTTATGAGAAATCTTGACCTTCATACATTGCGCCGCATGCAGCCCATCGCGCATACTGGCATGACATAAGGCATCGAAAATCGCGACATCGTAACGCCCGATCAGCGTTGTAATAAGGGCGTAATTAGCCTGAAACCCGTTGGGAAAAAACAACGTGCGGAGGCATCCGTAATAGGCGGCGGCAAAAGATTCCAGTTCTTCATGCGCCTGCCTGTGCCCGCGTAAAAACCTCGAGGCTGTCGCACCGATTTCTATGCCGCCCTGTAACGCTTCAATTGCCGCCTGTCGTAAAGCGGGATGTGTAGAAAGGCCGAGATAATCATTCGACGAAAAATCAACGCCTGCAGGTAGGCCGACCGAACGATAACGCCCCATAGCCTTCAGCCGGTCGAGATCAGGCGTGAAGTTTTTCACAACGACAACCCTCGTCACATTTTTTGTCCGGAGCGAGAGCCTTCAATCCCAGCGCCGCCATTAATCGATGATCTTCGTTGATACAGGGGTTTGGCGTGGTCAGTAGTTCATCGCCAGTGAAAATAAAATTAGCTCCCGCAATAAACGTCAGATCTTGCGCCTCGCGGCCGATCTTAAGGTAGCCCTCCGACGGGCGCACCATTGCCTTCGGCACAAGATTTTTTGTTTTGTTAAATGCTTGTTTTCCCATTTGACTATACTCCAAACTGTTGTTCAATTTTATCATGGATGCTTTAATTTATATAATGCTGCCAATGTTACTGTTTCGTCAGGGTCAAGTTTTATTGCTTCATTATAATAAAAGATTGCTCTCGCCTTATCGCCTTTAGCTTCGGCAACTATTCCCTTTGAAATCCAGCCGAAGCCATTGTTTGTATCAAAAATCAAGCCTTTATCTGAATAGATTTCTGCGTCGTCATTTTTACCTTCCATACCCAACACTATGCCTTTCCTGACGTTGTACGTTGAACTATTAGAGTTTAATAAAAGTGCATGGTTAATTGCTGCGTTATCTTCATTCATTTGAATTCCTGAGATAAAGCCAGCCCTATTTTTATTAGGAACCGCTATTAGCTCTTGAATATGTTTCTATTTTGGAATCAATGCACTAGTGGAGTAGTTGCGGACAAAGATGACAAAACATAAAATTAAATCAACTCCGAGAACTTAACACTTAGCTTATTCAGCTTTATTGCGGATATCATAAAAAGAAATTAAAGAGTACATAGAACAGTACAGAGAAAGATATCTCGAAATGCCCACAGGATCTCCAGAAGAGAAACCTTTCCAGCATCCATATTATTGGGTAGCTTTCACAGTTAATGGAGCATAAAATATTAGAGCTTGTTTTGCTCGTGTGCATATTTTGGAATTAGATTTTTTGTTGTCTTGACGTATTTGCACCACATAGTAACTATAATACGTTTTAACTATTCATTTTAAGTATAATTTGTATTAAATTAAATCACTTTTGTGTCAAAACCCATTTTTTGCTTCAGCTAACAATTTGTGAATGTATATTAACAATAATTTGAAATCAGTATTTGCTTAGGACTAGTAAGAATATTTAGATAGTCCTGTTAGGAATGTCAATGATAAAAATTCTCAGGTTTATTTAATCGCTTTAGAAAAAATCTGAATAATCAGGAAAATCCCGGATTATTTCACTCTCCCAAGACAACATAGCCTGAAAATGGCTACTCTCTCAGGTTAATTAACCATTCATATAGACTGTTAGAGTATTCAAAATACAACTATTAATGCAGGAAGTAATAATGAACTGAAACAAACCATAATCTATAATTTCTAGTTTCACTAATATTTTGGGATAGATTCGATAATTACATCTGGTATTCAAAATATTCATAAAAATCGTTAGATTATGACAAAATAATATCTATTTACCTTTTTCGATAGTATCTCCCCTTACAACAAGTACCGCTTTTTTTGAACGTCCGACCACATTTTCAGTTACGCTTCCTATAAGGAATCTCTGGATCACATTTTTCCCTTGTGTACCCATAACGATAAGATCAATGTCATTTTTATCTGCAAAGTCGACAATTTCATCCACAGGACTTCCTTCAAGAATTACAGATTCGACTTCAATGTTTGTAGCTCTTCCAGTATTCTCGACATAAGTTGTTGCTTCATTACCTTCTATTATGAGTTGCTCTTTCATTGCTTTTTCCCATGCAATGTCTCTGGAAGGAGTCATCGAATAACCTTCTAATGAAAATACATATACATCATACAGCTTTGCCTTACATAACTTTGCAGTTTCAATTGCTGAATCAACTGCTTTTCATACTAGTTCCGAACCGTCGGTTGCAACCATTATCTTCCTGAAAATATTACTCTCCATACTTGACTCCTCTTTCTTCCTTTCCGCTATTCTATATTATTTTATAGTGTTTATCCTAAAATAATTTAACCCAGAAAATAGTTTTATAATCCCACAGTAAAAATTAATACATTCATAACTTAGAAAAACGAATTTATCATCAATAACATTCATCTCTCCACGAATCATAAATTCAAAGTTGAACTAAGTAAAACACGGAAAAAATAGAACTGAAGGAAAAATATTCTAATTTATACCATTTCTTCCATGTCTTACTTGGTTATTCAACGATTTATGACTTAAATGTGAATAGTTACATTCAAAAATAGATCTTTTTTTTAGAATTTTGATTAATTCGTGAGTTTGCTATAAATAAAAATAGTTCGTTAAGAATTTGATAAAAATATTTGATTAACAAATATAGGAGAATTTAATAAACCTCTTATTTCAGCAAATTGCTGATTTAGGCATTATAAGCAGCCATCCAAAAATTGGAGTTTATCTAAATTCTCATTAGGTATAATTAACCGCAGACTTGACTATAATTATCCCACATTCCCATAACCCAACAACTAATCATATTCTAAATTTTGCTTTTATGGGTAATCAATTCAATAAAGCATTTTCACGAAATTTCAGGGCTCTTTTAGGCTTTTTTTGTATTATTTAATGTATTCTTCAAAGGTTTCAAATTCTCCTCTGAACATCTTGTATGTATTGAAGCATTTCTCAATTTTCTTGTTTGTCTGACGAAGTCTTATATTGCAAGTATTCGTTAATTCCTAATTATTTATTGTTCCTCTTGAACTCATTATCTCATAAACCATACTCATTAATTCTATGTGCACCGAATCCACTCCCATGATCTATTTGATCCATTATTAGTTTCTTCAATGGTCATATATCCCATAGCTCTCTGAAAAGTCATTCTATCACTGCGATCGTGTTTAACTTATTGCAATTAACATATTCTCTATCAACAATAATCCTTGATGTGCCATCAGGAATTGCGTAGACTTGCAGCCTTATGGAAGGATTCTCATATCAGTCTATGCGCCCAGAAAACTGCTATGTTCACGTTCATATCTGCACAATTTCCTTCTGCGTCTATTTTTGATACCCTTAAAGTGCAAGGCTCATGCTGAGTAGACAATTGTGCTTTTCACTTTCTGCAGACGTATACAAGAATCCCATCAACTTTCTCAAGATGACAGTAGCTTAAAAATTTTTAATTTTTAATGAATTAATAGTAACGAACAGGCAAACAAATTATATATATTTGTAAATCTCAAAATGTTGGATGGATTCTGTTAATGAGATATTGTGCTATCTATCCTCAGCTTCCATGACATGGTCAAGGTAACAAGCTCCAAACTAATTATCGGAATAAGTTTGATTAATTAGCTTTATTAAGTAATAAGATAATTTTTTTGGAAGGCCAAGATCTGAGGCAATAGGAAGTTCTTGATCAGAGTATAAATAATACTTCTTCAAAATTCGTAGAACTCTGTAAGCTGAGATCCACTTGTCTTATTTATAGTGAAAGCCTGTCCTCAATTCTTCTTATGAATGATGAACCATCTGATCTTTCTGAAGTTGAACATTACAAGCGAAATCCTCAATCGAATCTTCTTATCGGATCCACATAGTACATCTAAAACCAAGAAAATCTTCAAGAAACAACAGGCCAGCTACCTTTATACTATAATTTCATTTTTAATTCAAAATTATTGTGTCACATTGTAATGAACCTATTGTAGCCCTAATATGACAGTTTTATCTTTATGTTGAAAGAATGAAGATCTCCTTTCAACATAAAGATAAAACTGTCATATTAGGGCTACAAACTCTTTCATACAATTTCAGAATCTATAACCTTTTACTTTTCCTTCACCGAATCTCGCAGGAACTTATGCAAAATCCCGCCGTGCAGGTAGTACTCTATTTCAACAGTAGAATCGAGTCTCAATACCACATGAAAATGTATTTCTTCCTCTTTTTCGTTCTTTGCTCTTACGAAAAGCTCTCCACGAGGCTCCATGTTTTCAATGCCCAATATATCATAGCTTTCCTTTCCTGTGAGACCAAAAGTATCCGCATTTTCTCCATCTTTAAACTGCAGTGGAAGAACTCCCATGCCAACAAGATTGCTTCTGTGTATGCGTTCAAAGGATTCGGCAATTACTGCCTTTACTCCGAGGAGAAATGTACCTTTAGCTGCCCAATCTCTGGAACTTCCTGTCCCATACTCCTTTCCTGCAATAATTATTAGGGGAACATTATTTTCAGCATAAAGCATAGCTGCGTCATAGATTGAAATTCTTCGAAATGATTCATCTGGGCAGTCTTCTTTTTGGGGATTGTATAAAGTCCAGCCACCTTCCTCTGTCACGAGTCTATTCCTGAGTCGAATGTTCCCTAAGGTTCCGCGTATCATTACCTCATGATTGCCTCTGCGGGACCCATAAGAATTGAAGTTTTCAGGATCCACACCCCAGGATATCAGGTATTTGCCTGCAGGACTATCTGATGGGATGTCCCCTGCAGGAGAAATATGGTCAGTAGTAATGCTATTTCCGAAAAGGGCTAGGACTCTGGCATTCCTTATATCCTCCGGCAAAGACGAAACTAGCGAAAAATCCACAAAATATGGCGGTTCTTGAATATAGGTGGATATGGGATCCCAATCATAGAGGGTACTGGCTGGAGCTTTCAGCTCTTTCCAGATTTTAGGACCCTCCAGAAAACCTGAATACTCTTTTTCAAACATTGAAGGTTTAATGCAGCTCTTCTCAACATCTCTGATTTCCTCCTCTGCAGGCCAGATATCCTTGAGGTAAACAGAGCGCCCATTGGGATCATGAGCAAGTGGATCCGTTTCTAGGTTGATATTTACAGTACCTGCGATTGCGTAGGCGACTACAAGAGGAGGAGAGGCAAGATAATTTACTTTGACAAGTGGATTGATCCTTCCTTCAAAATTTCGATTCCCACTAATTACAGATGCAACAGTGAGATCGTTTTTTTCCACTTCCTTTGCAACTTGTTCCGGTAGAAGTCCACTATTTCCTATACAGGTCATACAACCATACCCAACCGTGTGAAAACCTAGATTTTCTAGATAAGGCATCAGGCCCGCATATCTCAGATATTTAGTAGCTACTCTTGAACCAGGGGAGAAACTAGTTTTTACATACGGCTTAACATGCAGGCCCTGTTCTACTGCCTTTTTTGCGAGCAGCCCGGCTCCTATGAGCACATATGGATTTGAGGTGTTGGTACAGGAGGTAATGGATGCAATCACTACAGAACCATGTGTTACCCTGGAAGTCTTCTCCGAAAATTCCATTCCCTTCACCTTTTCTTCAATAAGGGACTCAAATTCCTCTACAGGTGTTCCACCTTCTCCTACCCAGCGTTGGTAAGCAGGATCTCTGGAAAGCTCAATTTCAGCTTCTTTCTTCCTAATAAAGGTTTGCTGCATTGTTTCACGGTATTTTTCAGGAACTTCACTCAAAAAGACCTGGTCTTGGGGACTTTTCGGGCCTGCAAGACAGGACTTAACCGTACTCATATCAAGTTCCAGGGTACTGCTAAACATAGGTTCAGGTTTGTGGATTGAATATAGAAGATCCTGAGCTTCAAGGTACTTTTTCACAAGATCAACCTGCTCTTCTTCTCTGCCAGTCTTTCGCAGGTAGTTCAGAGTCTCAGTGTCAGGTGGGAAAATTCCAATCGTTGCACCATACTCCGGAGCCATGTTGGATATGGTTGCCCGATCCGGAAGGCTCAAGGAACTTAAGCCAGGTCCATAAAATTCCACAAATTTACCGACAACACCCTTGTTTCTGAGCATTTTTGTGATTGTCAAGACAAGATCTGTGGCATTAACGCCTGAATGAAGTTTTCCGTATAGCTTGAAGCCAACAACCTCAGGGACAGGAATATAGTAAGGCTGTCCGAGCATTACTGCTTCGGCTTCTATACCTCCTACACCCCAGCCTAATACTCCTATCCCGTTTATCATTGTGGTGTGTGAGTCAGTCCCTAAAAGTGTATCAGGGAATGCGAATAGCTCTCCCTCTCTCTCATTGAGATGCACCAGCGGTGTCAGATATTCAAGGTTCACTTGATGAATGATTCCTCTACCTGGAGGCACAACTCTGAAATTTTCAAAGGCTTTTTGGGCCCAGCAGAGGATGGAATATCGTTCCCTGTTGCGTTCGAACTCTTTCTTCTCATTTTCCTCAAGAGCATATGCTGTCCCATAGAAATCTACCTGGACTGAGTGATCAATTACGAGATCTACAGGGATGATAGGTGTTATTTTCTCGGGATCGTCTCCTAGACGCTGCATTGCCGATCGGAGGGCCGCCAGATCCACTACAGCAGGAACACCTGTAAAATCTTGCATGACTACCCTTGACGGAATGAAAGGGATATCTCTTTCACTTATATTTTCAGGGGTCCAGTTAGCAAGAGCCCATATATCCTCGACGGTTATTATTTGCTTTTCAGTATCCTCATGCCGGAGAAGGGATTCCAGCAGGATTTTTATAGAGTAGGGAAGCAGGGAAATCCCTTCAAACCCCTTTTCTTTCAGTTTGCTCAATCTGTAAATCGTAGCTTTTCCAGAAGCTGTTTCGATAATATCTCTTACCCCAAAGGGGTCATGGCCTTCTCTCATTATTCCTTACCTCCAGCAAAAATATGAAATTGGAACTGATATATTATGACTCTCTCTTTATTCTATGAAAGCTTCTTCCGTCCTGAGACATTTTGTTCCTTCTGGATTAATATTACATTTTTTAAAATGTGGAAGTTTTCCCATGTTAAGCTTTACTGCAGTTGCCGATTATTCTGTAAAAATCACAACTCTCAGAAAGTTGTGAGGAGATAATAAGGTATCAAATAAACAATTGCATACCGCATCCAAAAGTATGACTTTGAATTCATAGCAAATTTACAATATCGTATTCCTTTACTTTACCCTCATATATACATGGACATTATAAAATTAACTTATCCTTGCAGATTTATTTAATATACTTTCACTCAAATGAGAGATTATTTTAAAAAATAGTATATTATTGCTTCTGATTTTTCTATTTTAGTCTTAACCAATGCTTCCATTATTTTCAACTTCATGAATTTTTCCTGCCAAAATTACACTTATCAGTAACCAAAATAAAAATCAAGTTTATCTAATCGAAAATTGATCTGGATATTTCAATCTGCTTACTCTTGCTATCATTCTCAGTTCATTATCTTATTTAAGAGAATTTCGATAAACCTCTAATTATCACAAGGCATTTACATATTAGTTATAATTATATGAGAATATTTGACAATTTATCGAAATTTTTCAGAATATATAGATATTTAGGCACCAATACTATGTGGTAGATGATCTGACCATAGAAAGGGGTAAAGCTTTTTGATTACAATGCTTATCACCTCCCGATTGAATGTGAGTAGCACCACCTCTGACCATGGGAGCAAAAATAAATTAATATTACAAAGAAGCTGTGATTTTGAGGGTCAAACGAATACGAAAAGAGGCAAGTGTTCACCTCATCCCTATCTAAATGAGGAGTATTTATGACCATCCGCACTCAAGAAATACTAAATAAATTTCTTATCGGAATTATTTCTCGAATAAGAATGTGTAAATTAAGCTTAATATCCCAGATTCCAAAAGGAATCGGGGTAGTAAGCACATTCGGCCATATCTAGAGATATAATAATAGATTATATCTGCTGCGTTTGTTTTGTGCATGGAGAATGTTACCGAACGAATATCAAGGGTCGAGATGGGACTAAACTTGTTCTAGAAACAGCTCGGGGGAGATTTTATAAATTGTAGCTTATTTGGAATAATTTCGGTTAGGACTGTAAAAATATTCTTAATAGTTCTAAGCAAATATTATCTCTCAACGTTTTTTGGATCTTTTTTAATCTTAGTTAGTATCGAAGGTGCGACGCAGGATTCAATAGCGTGGACAGTGCAAGGAATTATATATAAAGGAATTAAATAAGTTCAAGTTATAGGTTAAATAATTCCTTAATTTTCATTTATTTTTATCCTTCACTAAACATAATATTTTACCCAGCTCTTATAATATTCCATTTAGTTATTCACATTCTACGTATTTTGAGCATTTGTTCAATCGGGTTCAAAGTTGTAACTATTATATAGACTTTAAAAAAAATATACAAAATATCTTATAAATATTTATAGTATATATATGCAAAATTTTGATAAACTCCTAAATTTCGTCATTCTCTGTATCTTAACAAACACCGGGGCTGAAGAATGAAAACAAAGAGCTATGATAAAACAAGTAGAAGGTATACATTTATAACATTTTTTAGAATTGCTGTACTTGTTTTTTTAGTGCTGATAAGTACCGCAGGTACGATGCAACACATAATGCCCTATGAGTTAATAAAAGACGCTAACAAAGCACTTGAAATTAACCCGCAGGACTAAAATGCTTGCTACAATAAAGGACTTTCACTGGTTGAATTAAAAAAACCTGGAGAAGCTATAAAAGCTTACTACAAAGCAATTGAAATTAACCCCCAGGATCATTAGCTTGGAACAATAAAGGAAATGCTCTAGCTGATTTCGGCAAGTATTATGAAGCAATAAAAGCATTTGACAAAGCAATTGAAATTAGCCGCAGAATTCAATAGCTTGGTACAATAAATGAACTTTATCTAAACAGATTAAATAAACTAGACTTGTAGATATTCTAACTAAATCTCTGTAAAATATGATTGGCTCTACATCATTTCCTCACTGCAAAAAAATTCAAAAAACAGTATTATTAGGCTTCGTGCACATCCAAATTATAACTTATTGACTTTTTTTCTCTTATGTTTTCTCTGAGCAAATCGAGAACTTCTTCATCTGTGACATCGTACCATTTCGCATAAGCCTCAGCGACAACCTTGAAGTATCGAGGAATTTCAAGCACTACGAGTTCATCGACTTTATTCACGATCTCTTCTGCGACCTTTCTTCCGGCTACAGGTAATGCAACCACAATTTTTCTAGCTTTCCTATTTTTGCAGAGTTTAATGGCTGCTCTCATTGTAGAACCTATCGCGATGCCGTCATCGATTAGTATCACGGTTCTTCCTTTCATATAGGCCAGGGAATTACCCCCACTGAGAGCTTTTATAAGTCTATCGATTTCTGCAATGATGAGGGAAAAATCCACGTTCAATATCCTTGCAACCTGTAATCCTACTTCCACTCCCCCTCGTGGAACTGCAAGAATAAGAGGGTTTTCTGTCTTGTACTTTTCAAGAGCCTTAGCAAGTTTTTCTCCTGCATCTTTACGATTTTTGAACATATTCCACCTTACCTTCAATAATTGCTCTACTTTTGTCATTGTCCATCTAGGTGTTCACTGGAATGTTCTTTTAGGCTTGAGTGCTACATTTATCTGCTGTGCTTACTACAAGTATCTATCACTGAAATTACTACGAGAAATGCTACCAAAATAACTAGTGTATTTTTTCTTCTATCAAATGCTTATTTCCCCAATAAATGCGCATTTTCAATTTATTTTTAGAAGTATATAATGTCGTAAACTCTTTTAACTTTATATGTGCTAATGATGTACATTCCTAAAGATGTTTATTTTTGTCACCATAGTTATTTTGAATTAATTTGATGAAAATTAGTTTCTATAATAGAATTTACTTTTTCATAAAATATTTTAAAACCAAATAATCCGTATTGCAATAGTTATAATTAGATTACAGTGCTTTATTTCTCCGCGATACATAAGTCTCAAATATTTTACTCCTACTTAGTGTCCAAATTAACACTAAATTATTTATCATTCACATTTCATCGGCAGGAGTACCACGGAACAACATATAGGTTATTAATTCACGAACTAGATTTTTTAATCATATACATGACTAAAGAGAAATCAACGTCACCACATAAAGTTAAATATACGTTGATATTTGAGTATAAGACTATGGTCTAGAAAGGTTATAAAATATATGGAAAGATTAGTTACTATATATGTTTAAATATATTTTAGAGTTGATACTCAAGATACTTTTCCCATCATAACATCATAGACAACTTTGAGACTTTCCCCTTCAATCAGGCCTGGCTCAAAGTCTAAATCCCAGGAAGTAAGCTTTTCCTTTCCGTATTTTTCTACCATTTTCTGCTTTTTTTTGCCCTGGAGCTTTCCATAGTAACGCTCATTTAAAGCAGCTGTAGAGCATACTGGAATAAGACTTTTATCGAGTTTTTTGGGACAAGAGTACCATTCAATCTTTCCTATCCTGCTTTCATCATTTGTCTTTTCATGGACAAGAATTCCTGTTTTTTTCTGCCCGGACAATATGACTAAAAGAGTTTCCTGTGCCCTAACAAGGTTTGAGACAAAAGCAAGATCCAGTTCGATGTCTTTAAGTTTGATTGTGCAATCAAGAGCTTATTCAATCCCTTTGCTGCTAAGCGGAACATCCATCCAACCAACAAACCAATTATCAGGTTTCAAATCGGACTTTCCATGTCTGACAAGTATGAGGTACCCCATAGAATTACTCTCCAGAGGTTTCATCAAGATAAAATTATGTCAAAACAACCAAATAAGTAAAACAATTTGATTTTGTATTTTTTAAAACTTTAAAATTGAAAAATTATTGCTTTTAGCTCTATTGAAAGGTCAGTTTATTCTCTATTTTTGGATCAATTTTCGATCCCACTTATTTTTTAGATTTAAACTATAAAATGACAATTATCTTCTAAGTTATTTTAAATTAATTATACAAAAAATAGTTTCTAAACGAAAAATACTTCCGCATAAGATTTTTTACAATTAAAGAACAATTATATATGAATAATCAATTTTAGTATTTGTGAAGTAATTATAATAATAAATTGAGAATTATACGAACTATTACTGATGCATGCTTAAAACAAATCCAAATACTAAAATAACATTTGTTATAGAAAAAAAAATTATTAGAATATTGGTTAATAATAAAATGAGGCCTGGGAAAAGTTGTGTTTACTGGATACCAAATATAATTAATTTGAGTATATACGGGAGTGGGGGGATAGTTAATTCAAAATAAAGCCAACTTTTCCAAGTAATTATTTATTCACATATCATAGTGTATACGGTGCGATGGTTACACTACAATACTTAATTATCGTTGTAGTTATTTTAAATTAATTCTATAAAAAATAGTTTCTAAACAAAAAATAATCCCACGTAAGATTTTTGTAGTCAAAAAATAACAATATGTTATTAATTATTTTTTATTATTTGTAAAGTTATGAAGATCTAATGTTATTCTTTTTCTCAAGAATAGAACCTTACTAGAGAACCTATCAGTAGCCTATCCAATGTTCATATTTTCAACTATCAAATAGAGAATATAGTGTACTGAAAGTTCTGTAAAATCTGATTGATTCTGTATCCTTTCATTACAAAACATGATTCTTCGCTTACACGAATGCATATGTTTTATAGCAAAACATATGCATCGAAATATCATTTAGTAAGCCTATTCATTGGGTCATGACTTTGTTTTCATGGTGGAGAAATAGAGATGCATAGTCGATCTGGATTTTATTCTACAACAAGTACTACTTTAGTACTTTGACGTGTTCCATGCATATATAAGTGATATTTTCATAAGCTATTAATTTTTTAGTCCGATGACTTAACAAATAATCAAAACTAATTATTACTACTTTTTTGTTTTTTGATCGCGAAAAATATTATGAGGACTATTTTTTGTTTAGAAACAAATTTGTATAGAATTAATTTAAAATAACTATGCAGATAATTATGTATTGTACTACAGTACAAAGTTATGAATAGTACTACAGTACAACGTCATTAGCAAACTAAAAAAAGTGAATAATAACCGGCACAAATGAAATGAGCAACCGAGTAAAATTGCTTGGGAGATATTGATCTTATTTTGAATTATATGCCTGGAACAATATTTAGTCGAAGTAACTACATAAGGATAGTTAGGAGATATAATTCTTCTAAGCTTCCCTCCTATTTTTTTAATGCACTTTATTTAGATCATATATAATTTGATGTCAAATTAACTTTTTAACACTCAATATTTTTTTGGTTATTATTTAATTACTATTTAACACTTGTTTCATTTAATTAAAATTTATATGTTTACTCTATAGCTCTAATTTCACAAATAATTACAAATCATTATCAATATTTTATTGTTTTTTGATTGTGAAAAATCTTATGCGGAAGTATTTTTCGTTTAGAAACTATTTTTTGTATAATTAATTTAAAATAAATACTTGAGTAATTGTATATTATAGCTTAGAGGGAACTCGACAGAAGTGAAAATTAGATGTTACCTAAAGAAACTAAAATCGTCAAAAAAAATGGTACAATTCCAATTACACTTAAAGATATCTCAAAAAGTATCTTTGAAGGTGTAAGCGCAAAAAACATTCTGATGCATAGGCTTCTCTTTCCTGAAGAAGACGGTTAGGAATCATATTATCTTTGCGAAGGTCTGTGTAAACCTGTATTTTTAGAACCGGAAATAATTTATCCATATGTATCAGGAGCATTTTCTGAAAAATTTGCGGTTCTCCCTTCCCCCTATATAGTTATGCTGCCTTATGAGCCACCCAATTTAATAAAGAAGAATAAATATAAGACTATCCCTCCTGAAGAGCTAAAGTTCAAGTTTCCTCGGGCTTATAGGAGAATTATGGAATTCAAAAATCAATTCCTTCATAATTACTCTCCCCTCAACTCTGCAGACTACAGTATAAAAGGAACAGAGCTCCTTGGGCACCTTTTAATTCCTAAAATCATTGCAATTGGCGGGTATCATCTCCAGGCTACATACGATGCTGTTGGAAATCACGTGTTTAGAAATGGCTGTGGGATTGTTCTCAAAGACTCTAGTGAGTATCCTTATGTTACTGCAGTGCTTAACAGCCCGATCGCCAGACTCTTTCTCCGCATTATGTAAGTCTGAAATGATCTTCTCTGATTATACAGACCCTACAGTTCTTGGACGTTTTCCGATTAAATTTCCGGATAATAAACTAATAGAGGATCTCATAAATACCATTTTTGGTTACCTTATGTTTCTCAATAAGCAGATGTATGCAGCAAGTTATAGAATTCCAGACTGGCTTAGAGAACTTTAGGATTTCTACGAGCAGATCTCAAACCTCCTGATTATGGATACTTACTTTCTAAATGATCTTGATCCAAGACTTCTAAAAACCTTTGAAGAAAAAATTCACCCTTATGTAGGGGAGATAAAATCTGAAGATATTGATAGCTTGCTGAATTCGTTATATTACATAAGGCAGCAAATTTTTGAAACTTCAAAATTTGAGAAATACAGTTTTAATATGTGTTTATATTGAATTTTAAATTTATCACAAAGCAGCAGAGAATGATGGGCAATTTCTCTTTAAGCCTTATCCAAAAATTTTCATCAATGTTCACGTTTATATATACTATAATTTAGGCATAACTAAAATCTTGTGAACGGCATATGAAAATAACTTTTGATGTAATTGAGTGAATACACCGGTTTTACTACAAATGATGCAGTATTTTATCACAAAAAAATGATTGTATTGACAGAATGTATTCATAAAAAAGAAAAACGTTAAAGTAATAGAGCCTAAAATATAACTTTGAATCGTATGAAGAAAACGGAGGCATAAAATTCATTTATAACCATATGTAACATTTTTGAGTTCATCAAAAAAGTCTGAAATTTATGATTCTATCCAATTAGAGTTGAAGAGTAATTTTGCCGTAAAGCACAATTTTCGCTTAAATTGTTAAGAAGGAGACCATAAATGTCATTATTCGGAACTAACGGTGTACGTGGTATAGCTAACGAATATCTAAATCCAGAACTTACACTCAATTTAGCCAGAAGCCTTGGTACATACATGGGCTCAAAAGGCACGATTGCTATAGGCTGTGATACCCGCATCTCTGGACAGATGTTGAAATCAGCTGCAATTTCCGGTGCACTTTCAACGGGCCTGAATGTAATTGATGTGGGAATTGTTCCCACTCCTTCTATCCAGTATTATGTTCGCGACTACGCCGATGCTGGGATCATTATTACCGCATCCCATAATCCAAGAGAATATAATGGAATCAAATTTATTTCAGGGGATGGTTCGGAGTTTCCCAGGGATGGAGAGAAAAACATCGAGAAAATTTATTACGCAGGGAAATATGGCATCGTATCCTGGGAAAAAACTGGTAGCTTCAGAATGGATCCAATAGTCAATGAGTACTATACCAAAAACATCATCAATTCAGTAGATGCCGAAAATATTCGCAACCGTAGATTCAAGGTCGTTGCTGATACGGGCTGCGGAGCAGGTTCTCTTACACTTCCTTTTTTACTACGTGACCTGGGCTGCCAGGTGCTCACTCTTGGAGCTCAGCCTGACGGAACTTTCCCTTGGAGAAACCCAGAACCTACACCTGAAAACCTAACAGAACTATTAAAACTTGTAAAAATAACAGGAGCTGATATGGGAGTAGCTCATGACGGGGATGCGGATAGAATAGTATTTATAGATGAAAATGGGGTTTTCATAAACGATGAAGTTCTGCTTGCCATGATGGCAAAATATATGCTTGAACATGAAAGCGGACCTCTTGTAACCCCTATTAGCTCTTCACAGCGTATGTCAGATATCGCAAATGAGGCAGGAGTTGAACTCTACTGGACTGCGGTTGGCTCCATCAATGTCGCTCGAAAGATGATGGAAATAAATGCAGTATTCGGGGGAGAAGGCAATGGAGGCCTTATTTTTCCCAAGCATCAGTATTGTAGAGATGGAGCAATGGCCTGTGCCAAAATTCTTGAAATCTTGTCTAGTGGAAAGAGACTTTCAGAGCTTGCTAAAAGTGTGCCTGAATATTTCAACGCAAAGACAAAAATCCCCTCTAAAAATACGCAGGCTACAATGGAAAGAGTGAAACTTAAAGCTTCAGAACTTGGGTTCAGGATAGATACTACAGACGGAATCAAAATATGGTACGAAGATGGCTGGGTTCTTATTCGTCCCTCTGGTACAGAACCAATTGTCAGAATATTTGCTGAGGCAAAAAAGCAAGTAAAGGCAGAAGAACTCATGCGTGAAGGTATGAATATGGTCATAAGAGCAGAGAAGACTTCAAACCTCGAATGAATTTTTCTAAGCTAACTGGAAAATCTGAAGTTTTGAAGGAATTAAGTTAGTTTTTTGATCTTAAACTACTTCTCATGTGCCCTTATTTAAGTTTCCATCCCTTTTTTTTAATTTTCTTAGTGTGATTTCTTACTTTGCGTATAAATATAAAAATCTTTTTTTCCAAAAAATTGTATTTTTTTATCAATAAGTATGATTTTATGTATGATATTATATTTGATAAATAGCAATAAACCCTAATAGCAACTATTTTGAGGAATATAAAACTAAACATGAAGCGTATCACATCCACAATTATTTCATCACTGAAGTCTTAATGCACTGAAAAAGTGAATATTCGAAATTGAAAAAAGTAACAGAAGATTTGATAGTACTATTTAACCCCTATTTGACATTTTAATTTTTATGCTAAAAAAAATTTTCGTCCTTGAGAGGAATGAATAAGTAATATTGTGGTCAACCAATTTTCGACCCACTCTTTATAATTCTATTTTGATAGACAATTACATCATTGATAGTTATTTTTTCCAAATTTTAAGAGAATTTTTGATATGAATTTGACAAATTACATGGATAACGGAGGAAAAATGTAATATTGTGTAAAAAATTAAAGTAGCAAACATGCTAAAATTGAACAAAACTACGCACATCTCCTATTTTTTAGGTTTTATGGTTGGAAGTTGACAATTGTAAGGCATCCTCAATAAAATAATATAATTTTATAAAATCATTTTTGACAAAAAGATGATTTTCATTCCAAATGGAATTTATGCTATCAAAATTAGAAAATTTTTATAAACCTCTGATTTTCACGAGTCATTTAATATCCCATTTAAAGCACATGAAGAAATTTGGGAATTTATTGAGAGCATCTTAAAGGAGTAATTGGTAGTATGAGACCAACAAAAAACATGTTCAACGAAAACAACTTGAAAATGGAAATTAATCCAAGGATCAGGAGTAAATGGAAATATTCAATAGGTTAAATGTGAATTTAAAAAGAAAACATACCTGAAATAAAATTCAGATCACTGAAGTCGGTAAGACGACTTGGAAACAGGATTAAAAACAATAACTTATGTGAAATTATCTCACCTTTTATTGAATCCTACATTCTACATGTGTATATCTACGGAATGTAAAATACGATTCAAAATTATATTTTAATTTTTTTGACTTTAAATTTTTTCTTTTATACAAATACATTCTGGCGAAAAATAAGTTTTTGTAATAAATAACTTAATCATTAATACAATCTTTCGAATTTGTTTTATAGGCTTCATAATAAAAATAACTAGCTCAGATATTTACAAAAACTTGTTCCTCATAAAATGCATACATCTATTCATCAATCATAAATCCAAAGTTGAACGAAGTAAAGTACAAAAAAGAAAGAAACTTAAAAGCTTCTCCAGTATTCCTTTTCGTCTGTATTTTCCGTAACGATACAACAATAGATGGCTTAAATGTAAATATTTACATTGAAAACTAAATCTTTTTTTGAATTGTGATCAATTCGCGAGTTTACCCGAATTAGTTATACACAACGTTTCAAAGATATACATTCCAATAAATAGAATAACTGTTAAATCTATTCGTATATTTTCTGTTTTCATATCTTTCGATGTTTTTCCCAGTACCCTGTGAGTTTGCCTTCAAGGGCAAGTTTCCCGAGCTCACTCCTAACTCTGTCACTTACTTCTGCTGGAACTACAAATGAATATGGTGTTCCTGGAAGTGGGGTCAGGTAGTGTACCCTAACAATTCCTCCTTTTCTGCAGATCCAGCTAATCATGTCAAGGCTTTTTTCCTGATCCTCTTTGGTTTCAGTTGGGAAGCCAAAGATGAAGTCCACTGTTGGAATAATTTTATATTTTAGGCAACACTCCACGGCTGAGATACTATCTTCTACAGTATGTCCCCTCTGGATCTCTTTGAGAATGCGATCGCTTCCGGACTGGGCACCAAAGCTAAGACTGTAGTTTGCGCAATATTTCCTCACAAGTTCAGCTGATTCTTCAGTCACAAATTCGGGGCGCACCTCTGAAGGGAAAGTTCCAAAAAATATTTTCTTATTGGACATTTCGTGAAGGGAAGACAGCAATTTTTCCACTTCGTCAAATCTGGGGTGAATTCCATCACTTCCGTAAGCAAAAGCATTGGAGGCTATAAATCGAAGGTCTCTATAGTATACGGAATTTTCCAAGATTGAATTAACGCTTCTGTGCCTGATTTCTCTTCCGAAAAGCCTGGGGGTTTGGCAGTATTTACAGCCCCAGGGGCACCCTCTGCTTATTTCAATCGGAGCATGAAGTTTTTGTGGGTTAAAACAGGGATAGCTATTCAGATTTACATAGAGTCTTTTTGGGGTTGTGACAATTTTGCCCGTTCCGGAGTCTTTATAAGCAATACCCCTTATTTTTTTTGGATCTCCCCCCTCCTGCAAAATCTTCACGAGTTCTGGAAGGGTTTCTTCACCTTCTCCGAGGACAACATAATCAAAGTATTCAAGCGTTTCATCTGGAGCTCCTGATGGATGAGGGCCTCCTGCAATAAAAATAGAATCGATTTCTGCATTTTTGACTTCCGTGAAAACATTTGCCGCTTGTCGCGTTGTAAAACTGTAAATCATGATACCTTTTAGCGGACTATCTGCAAACAAGGCTTCTGGTAACAAAGGAGCAAGGACTGCAAAGCTATATGAGTTTTTTTTGGTGTAGCGAAAGTAAACATCCATTATTTTTTGCTCCTCTTTTTAGAAATTCCGGTTCTCCTCATGTCATGAGTTTAAAAGGAATCAGAGTAAAGCATAGAAACCCAAGAATAAACATAACAATTCCGATAAGGATGCGTATTTTATCTAGCTCTAATTCATCATTGAGGGGAGATGGATGCCCCATTGCTGCGAAAGCCCATAGGAGTACAGCCCAGAAAATCCATATAAGTCCATCCTCCTTTAACCAATAAATTACATAGAGCCCTACCAGAAGCAGAATACACGGCATTAAAACAAAAATCTGTTCTGCCTTTTTGCCAAACATAGCCCTGATCATATGCCCTCCATCAAGCTGGCCTGCAGGAAGAAGATTTAGAAGAGTTACTAACATCCCTACCCAACCTGCAAAGGCTATAGGATTTAGGATCCCTCCTTTAGCACCTGCAAGGTTCTGGATAAATACAAACAGAGGGGGCAGGCCTATATTAGACATAAGGAAATCCGGTAAATGTTTAGATGAAGGTAATTTAAGATTAAATCCTATAAAAGTAACTGCAACAGACACCAGCAACCCTGTAAACGGTCCTGCAATTCCAATATCAAAAAGGGCTTTTCGACTGGGGAGAGGTCCTTTATAACGAATTACTGCTCCCATGGTACCGATAAAAGCTGGGAAAGGGATGAAGTAGGGAAGAGAGACCTCCATTCCGTGGTACCTGGCTATCAAATAATGGGCCATCTCATGGGAACCGAGAACTGCCATTATTGCAAGAGTAAAAGGTAAACCTTTGAAAAGTTGTAGAGGTTCGTTTAGGGGGTCCACTCCGAACAACCAGGCTCCGCAAATCATGGTTGTAAAAAAAGTCGCTATGAAAAGGACAAGGATTATCCAGATATTTTCCGTTGTCTTTTCTTCCGGGGCAGCTAGCAGAAAATATTCTCCAAGTTCATACTTTAGATTACACCGAAACCCAAAATGGTAGAACTGTGCCCATAGTTCTCCCTCAATGTTTGCTGTATCTATTTTTGGAATTCCATAAAAATAGAGGACTTCTCCATATTTTTGGATCTCATAAACTTCAAATACTCTGATTATGGAGGGATATAAAAGTGAAATCGATTTTTCGGCATTTAATTTATTATCGCTATTTTTATAATTTATTCCTTCCTGGTTCACTTTGAGGTTCATGTTTCTGCAGCTTAATGTTTCATTTTCAGGCTTATGCATTTTCAATTTAAAATTTTGAGAATTTTGATAAATCTCAAATTTCAACAAATTGCTTATATAAGCATTATAATCAACCAGCCAAAAATTGTAGTTTGTATATTAATCCTCTTTAGTGTATAATTTTCTATCTTACTTATTATTTTTCGATCTCATTTGCTTCCTGTTCGATAACTTCTATATATCCCTCGCTTCCATTCACCAAAACAAGGTCTCCATTCTTTAAAATTGTATAAGGATTTTTTTCAAGCATATCAATGAGTGGGATTTCGGAAATAATGGCACCAACCGCCACGATGGGTTCAGTTTCCAGATTTATAATAGCTGCAGGTGCAGAACCATTTTTTTTAAGTTGATACATCACATACGAACCAACTGTCGAGCCTTTCCCATAGGGAAAAACAAGAACTTTATTTTTGATTGATTTCCCTACAATAGCATGATTTTCTTCAGATACAACCCCAGTTTTTGGATCTACACTGCCAAGGAAGGAAATTGGATCTGTGGAAAGCAGTACTTCCCCTTTTGCGCACCCTCTGGATATTGTCCTGCCTTTCAATTTAATGGGAATCCCCTGCCTTTTTCTCCGTCCTGCCGAGTGCCTCCTCGATGCAATCTTCCATATTTCCATATACTACTTCAGCACTGCACATCCCTGGTATGTAAGAAAATGCTTTTCCTGAATTAACCATAACGGAGGAGTAACTGTCAGTAGCTGGCGAGACCACCATGCAAGTATCACAGATAACTTTCGCCCCACTTTTTTCAATGATCCGAATGTAGTCAGGATAGCGTTTTGCAATTTCCCTCGAGGTAAAAATCCATAACTCTTTTGAAACTGTTTTTCCAACCAGGAGTTCAGCTACCCTTTTAAGTTCGGCTGAAGAGCAATGAGGACATCCAATAGTAATCAATTCAGGCTCTTTGCAGGTTTTTCTCCGACTCTCATAGATTTCGTCTAGCTGATATCTTTCGATAGTAATTTTTTCCTCTGGTTCCTTAAAGTCCAATCTACAAATCTCAGGTGTGACCCCTTCTATGTGATAAATGGCAACTGACCCTGAGGCTGCCATTGCAGCTCCAAGAGCTTTTAATTCATCTGCTTTTGGAACACATCTGAGATGAAAAACTGGCACTTTGTTCTGTATAATTTTGCCAGCTACGTAGCCAAGTGCTCCATAATCAGATTCTTGTAACGGGCATTCTACATCAACTGAGACTTCAGGTATGCGATTTTTATCTAGGTGAAAGCCATAATTTGCAGTTTTCCCTATAAGGGCCGCAGAAAGAGCTGAAGGCCCACCTTCCCGGTTTGTACGAGCTCCAATCACAGAATTTACATAGGAGACAGCTGATGACTCACTCCATGCCAGGTGATCACCGTAACAAACTTCAAAGCCCTCAAGAGTATATGGTGTGCATGTGCATTCACAGATGACCCCTAACTTTTCATAGGCCTGAACAATTGATTTTTGCTTTTCCGCAAAATCAGGCGAGATCCCGAGTTTGTCCCAATCTTTTAGGTCCATTCCCGCAGGATTCAGAATTGCAGGAACCTTAACTTTATTCTGTAGATCTGAAATCCATTCAAGACCTGCATCTCCTATAGTTTTGTAGGAGACGCCTGCTATCTGAGCACTTTTTATAGGAATAAGCCTTTCTGCACCGTAAATATCTCCAAGGGTCACTAGGATCTCAATGGCCTGCCTTAGAGTATTTCCAGCTTCTCCATTCAAAATTTGCTCTTCTTCTCGTGTGAGGTACATGAAAATTCACTCTATAATTGGGTAGTGCTTGAAAGAATCCGATACCCTCTCTGCGGTATTTTAATATTATAGAGGCTCTGACAAGATGTCTTTTATTTGTCCTTCCGGGATTACTGCTCTTTCAAAATGTTCTTTTTCTTTCAGTACCTTTGTAGCGTCAATTCCAACCTTTGTGGTAGTCCCGTCAGGAGCGCCCCTTGGATCTAAGGAACTGCCGCGAACATTTGGAATAATAAGGATATCTATATCTCCTTTTACCCGTGTAGCGATTGCAAAATCAACATCTTTAGGGTCAAAAATATTTATATCGTCGTCCACAACCACTAAATGCTTGAGGCTTGTATGGGCGGCAAAAGCTGCCATAATAGCGTTTTTCCCGTCTCCTTCTGTCTGTTTATCTATTTGAATAACTGCATGGAGGTAGCAGCATCCTCCTTCTGTTAAAACTACATTTCTAACATTTGTGACTTCTCCTACAGCTTTGTAAATCCTAGGCTCGTAAGGCATGCCCATCATCAGGAGGTGTTCGGGGCCAGCTGGTAGAATTCCATGGTAAATCGGGTCTTTTCTATGAATAATTCGGGTGATATTTGCTACAGGTTCTTTTCTTACCACGTCGTAAGTTCCGGTAATATCCACAAATGGCCCTTCATCAATTTTTTCCAAAGGGCTAATATATCCCTCAAGCACAATCTCAGCATGAGGAACCTTTACCCCATTTGAACATTTAAAAAGCTCAACAGGCGCTCCTCGCAAGGCGGCTGCATATTCAAATTCGGTCCCCACAGGAACTCTTGTCGATGTCGCATAAGTGATCTTTGGGTCGCATCCAAGCACGATTGCAACAGGTAGAGGTTCGCCTTTTTCGGCGGCTTTTTTATGCAGGAGATAGGTATGTCTTGGGGAAACCAAACGGACTGCAAGTTTATTTTTTCCTAAAAGCATGAGACGGTGAATTGAGGCATTCATGATGCCCTGGTATTCTGAGACTACAATGCCTGCAGTTATATAAGGTGCCCCGTCTTTTTCAAAATGAGTAAGTATTGGTAGTTTTGTCAGGTCAACCTGATCTTCCACAACTTCCAGGGTCGGAGACTCTGATACTAGCTTTACTGTGCCTTCAGGATAAATTTCCGAAAGCTTCTTTATAATTTCTTCTTTTGGAACTCCTAGCATGGAAGCCATTTCATCTCTGGATCCTAGAAGATTCATAATAACCTTTGAGCCTGAGACATTATGGAAAAGAACCGGAGCCTTGGTAGTTTTTGCAATTCTTGAAGCTTCGAATCTTGGAGAAACTGGTTGTTGAATTTCTACCAATTTTCCGCTTTCTTTCAATTGGTTGATAAAAGATCTAAAACTCATGGATATCTGAATATCAAAAAGCTGTTACATGATAAAAAGATTATCTGATAATCAAAAATAAATTGCTCTATGTTTACTAACTATCAGTTATCAAATATAACAGGATGAAACAGAGATATTATACATGTGAATCTAATTTTATCTTAACGTCATATTTTATATAAAGTTCTGTTTGATAATGGACTATATTCTGTTTTTATTTTTACTTTCTTGTAGATCTTCAGGGGAAAACTAAATTTTTGAAAATCTTAGCATTCATCAAGCATGAAAGCTCTGGGCCTTATGACCCTTTTCTTCTCGTACTGGTCGAAACAGTGGGCTATCCAGCCAGAGACTCTTCCAATTGCAAAGATTGACGTTGCCAGCTGGGGGGGAATGTCCATATATCTATAGATAACTCCAGAGTAGAAGTCCACATTCGGATATATTGGCTTCCCTTTTTTCTCCACAATCTCACGGACAACGGTTATTTCAATTGCTTCGGCTGTTTCATACCAATGCATATCTCCTTTTATTTCTGCTAGCTGCTTGGAAAGCTGCTTGAATACCGTACCTCTTGGGTCATAAGTTTTGTATACTCTGTGCCCGAAACCCATGATTTTTTCATTTTTTGCAATTTTTTCGAGGATGATTTTTTCTGCATTTTCTGGACAGGCGATTTCTTCTAGCATGCTCATAACTTCTGTCCTTGCCCCTCCATGCAAGGGACCTTTGAGAGCACATAGCCCGGAAACAACAACTGAGTACAAATCTGCAAGGGTGGAAGCTGTGATTCTTGATGAGAACGTTGAAGCATTTAGCTCATGTTCAGCACTGAGAATAAAGTCTTTTTCCATGACCTCGGCTTCTAATTTACTTGGCTTGCTTCCTCTGATCATGTACAGGAAGTTGGCTCCGTGGGAGAGGGATCTATCAGGAGGTATAGGTTCCTTTCCATTTGCCACTCGGTAATACGCAGCAATGATGGTTGGAATCTTGGCAATTAATCGTATGGCTTTTCTCATATTTCCTTCAGGAGTGCTGTCGTATATATCAGGATCGAATTGTGATATGAAAGAAACAATCGTACGCAGAATTTCTATGGCATCAATATTGAAATTATACATGCTGATAATGTTAATTATTTCCCTGTTGATTTCACGCTCTTCACGCAGGCAGGCTGAGTAAATGGCAAGTTCTTGAGCTCCTGGGAGTTCTCCCTGGATAAGTAGATAGGAAACTGAATCATAGGTAAGCTCAATAAGCTGGTTGACATCTATTTCCCTGTATTTTAGAATGCCCTCCAACCCATCGATGAAACATATATTTTTACTCATTTTCTACCTCATAGTTATGCTTAGAGGATTTTCAAAAAACTTTGAAATTTAGGGAATCCTCTGTTTATGTATGAAAGATTTAACACGAAGGGTCTTTAGGACCCAAAAATAGGGCGATAATACATTTATATTATTGTTAAATAAGTATATTAAACTTGTTAAATTTGTATCACTACATCTATATAGAAAATTTCGATTCCTCCTTGATTTTATTCCTTATGGGACTTCTGTCCAAATCTTGCTCGCTAATCCTGTATTTGATTTTATTTTTCTTTTTTTGGTTATCATTAGCAACTCCCCCTCTTACTAAAAATCAGTAGGGTAATATATATATTTGATGCAATCGGATGCTGCAGATTAATAACTGATGATAAACTCAAAAACATTATTAATAGCCGACAGCTAAATACAATCAATCCACCAAAATTTGTTCAGTGAATCTTAGTAAAGTTTATTATTTTCATTGCTTTGTCCAAGCTGAAAGTTACCTGATTTTTGATATTCTGGTTCATTTTTCTTTGATTTTAAGGATAAATCGGAATCCTTAATATTACTTCATTATTGATATTATTATCAACTTGACTTGCCAGCAAGCGCTCTAATTGCTTAAATATCCATGTAATTTACATCCATGTAGTTTCTTATACTATGCCAAATAAAGAGTAACTGGAAATATGTTTGATATGAACACATCTTATCTACCTAGTGATGGGAAAAGTGACAGAATTCAAAATATCTCGATAAGTCCATCAATAGCAATCATTGCTCTCTGCACACTTTCTTTCTTTTTGGAACTTATCATAGGACCTTCCTATTTTAATGCTTTTGAATTTAACCCTAGTTCCATTATGACTAGACCCTGGGCACTTGTCACATACATCTTTCTACATAACGGTTTATGGCACCTTTTCTTCAATATGTTCGTTCTGTTCTTCTTAGGAACTACACTTGAGAAAATTATTGGAAAAAGGCAATTCTTTGGTGTTTTTTTCGCTTCAGGAATCCTATCCGCAATAGGGTACAGTTTCTTAAGCCAGCCGATTTTCAATATATCTCCAGGCTCGATGATTGGCGCAAGTGGAGCGATATATGGTGTCTTTGCAGCTCTTACAATTCTTGAGCCGAATCTAAGGGTTTATGTCTATTTTATTCCAATGCGTATGAAATATGCCCTCTTGCTTTTTGCTCTGTTTGACTTTTTTATGGTAAATTCATTGGACATGATAGCTCATACAGCTCATCTTAGTGGACTTTTGGTTGGACTCTATATGGGTTTTCGCATAAAGAAAACTCATAAAAATATCCTAAATCAGGCAAATCGGTAGGTGATTAATCTGCGTGAGGAGGATCTTCTCCGAAATATATATTTTTATCCAAAACCCGAACCAGGAGAGAAAATCCCTGTACAAATCCTAAATTTCAGAAGGCTATTTGCAGCGTGGTCACCAGAGCTGAAAAAAACCTTATATTTTGAAAAACTGCCTGAAAATGAGAGCCTAAAAAGGGTGAGGAAAATAATTCTTCTTCAGGTCTTTGACTGGCTTGCTTGCAGAGAAGGGGTAATCGAACTTAAGGATCTTGAATTTGAACGATTTATGGAAGTTTATGAGGAATTTCTGCAAAATTTAGGGGAAATCCAGTACATTAGGCAGAAAAAAGGAAGACGAGCAGAAAACATTTTTGAACTTGAGGAATCTCCTTATGTTCTCAGGGAAGTAAAAAAAGGACTTTTTTCTGATAAATTATAGGGTTCTGTAAAGTAATTGAGAGCTGGAACAAATTAGATAGATAGGTTGCTTTTTTCAGAAATAAATGGTTGATTATTGAGAATATATAATTTAATGTGCATATATATGTATATAGACAGTATATAACTAAATATAATCCAGTCAGAGTACAGAAAATACGTACCAACTGAGATTTCATGAAGATTAAATATAATACTCTTTTTATTAACCCGCATTATTTTGTTGTCAGCAACTGCACTTGTAATATCCTCTACCTTGAAATCTGCTGCACAGCCATATTACACTTATCCACAGCATGATTTGTGGCTCAAAGTCAACATGAATGCAGCGCACAACATTTCAATGTGTACAATACACCTGGCTATTCCCAATGGAGATACACTCATGTGGGCATAAGATAACTTTAGATCAGGCAGCTTAAATACATCAAAGTGGACAGCTTACAAAGAAAGAAGCAATAAATCAACAGTAGAGGTATAGAATGGACATCTGGTGTTGTCAGGCCTCGGTAATACATCTTCTGCGAATGTTGTGTTGAATAAATCATTCACAAAAAGCATTGAATTGGCTGTCAATGAAACACTTGCAGGGGGTATTCATACGTGGGTACACTTTCGGATGCTCCTTCTGGTTCCGGAGCACTCGTAGGTAGGATCAGAGAAGCTTATCGAAATTAGTTATAGAATATTTAGAGAACTTCCTCAATTTTATCATATGCTTATAAATTGTATATGATGACTAGGGAAAATCAGATGTTTATCGAAATTCTCTACGTCTGTTCATTCAGAAAGAGAAGTATTGATAACTCATAGAAAAAGAAATATGGGGACAGTTGCAAAACCAACTTATTTTCCTTGGTTTGAAAATAAAAAAGGGAATTATTCTGTACGTTACTTTTATACATTCAGATCCTGGAAATGCAAAAGCTGATAAATCTCGAGAAAATGAAACAAAAACAAGAAGAAGCAGAATTGAACCTGGACAAAAGAGAGTAGTAAATCACATTTTGGATATAATTTCATAGCATAATAGACAGATATTATGAGCTGATCAGAAAATTCAAAACAACGACTACATCACTGCATGATTTATATGTAGATTTATCAGAAATAAATGAAGTGGTTTACAGAGACAGAGGATACTTTGGAGCAAAATCAAGAAATTATGATACAACAATGAAAAGAGTAGTAAAAAAAACATCTACTGGGAATTAATAATATATTCAGAAGAGTATCCGCTCAAAAAGAGCTCAAATGGAGAAAGTTTATGCAGTAACTAAAAAAATGTTCAAAGCAGGAAAAGTTCTTACAACTACTGTTCAACGAGTGAATCTGAAGATGTTGTGTACACCTTTTTGTTATAATCTCTATCAAGTGAGGACATTGAAAATAAAAGGAATATTTTAAGAATAGCGGAATCTATCTTTAAAATTAAAGAATAATTAACAAGAAAAGGAAAAATAGGGTCAAATATAAAAATTCGCGGGAAAGATTAAACAGAATCTAGCAAAGAAAAAAATCAGAGGTAAAATAGAAATCCTCTGTAGTACTGTATTGTATTATACTCAGGAAAACTAAAAAATTACCTGAAAGAAATTCGATCAATACATTGTTTCTCAATTTCAAAGTCAGAAAGACCATGCCATTGCTGTAAAACAAGCATTTTAAACATAATAATAACATCATCTTCAGGTCTACCTCCGGAAGCTGTTTTGTTAAAATATATGGACTCAAAATTGATACGAAAAGATTTTCAATGAATTAAGAAATTAATTTCAGCAAGTTTGTTTCCAACCGACTGAAGATGTTTATATTTATCTCGAAGAGCAAAATTGGTAATAGTTTTCATGAATAAAAATTATTGTCAAGAGATTTAAACTCTCCAATACTCAAATGCATAGGAGTTTATCGAAATTCTCCATATATATTTTATACTTAGATAGGGTCATTTGACTTATTTAGCATTTTAACATCTTATTTTTAGGATATTTTTATATATTTCATATGTTTCTATATATTATGCAAATTGATTCGAATATTAAAAGGGGAATTATTTATTATGAAGGATAAACGAAAAGTTCAGTTTACTGGAAATTCCACATATATTGTGTCCCTCCCCATAAAATGGGTGCGGGAGATCGGGATTGAAGCCGGAGACACGCTTAATCTTGCATCCATGCCTAATAAAACCCTACTTGTTTCTTACAGTAAAATTTCAAGGGAATACCACAAGTCTACTATTGACTATATTCACTCAGATAGTGCGGAAAACAACCTCAGGATTCTTATATCTCATTATCTTGTAGGTTATGATTCTATCAGGTTGATCACCAAAAAAGGTTTTAATGCCTCTGACCGTAAGTTTATCAAGGACGCAGTGCGTCAGAAATTGATAGGTCTTGAACTTGTAGAAGAATCCAGAAATGAACTGATTTTCCAATGCTTGCTCAATTACAATGACCTTCCTCTTAGCCGAGTAATCAAAAACATGTATGGCCTTGTAATCTCCATGCTCGAAGATTCTATGACTGCCCTTCAGGACCATAATTTGGAAATTGCCGAAGACATAATCCTGAGAGATGACGATGTGGATCGCTTTTATCTTCTTGCTGTCCGCCAGCTAAAAGCTGCAATTGAAGATATCGAACTCTCTGAAAATATCGGAATCAACCATCCACGAGAATGTTTGGGATACAGACTTATTACAAAGAGTATAGAGCGTATAGGAGATCATGCTGTAAAAATAGCTAAAAACGTCCTAAAAATGGGTGCAGGAATAAATGCTAATTATCCTATCTTTAAAATGGCTGAACTCTCACGAAAGGTTTTCGAAAGCTCAATAAACTCATTGACAGAAGAAGACCTTCAGACTATCAACAGAATCGTTGTGGAAGCAAAAAAGGTTTCTCAACTAGGAGTTTCCCTGGAGGCACAGGAATGTGGAAGTCCAGATAACGTTGAAATTAGCATGATCCTGGAGAGTCTCCGTAGGGTAGCCGAATATAGTGCCGATATCGCAGAAGTCTCAATCAATATAAATGTAAAAAAGATCTGAGTCTCAGATGTTTTATCCTGAAAAGAGTTACCATTAGATATATTAGGGTCAATTACTCGCGAATGGATTAGCAAGCTTGCATATCACCGCGAATGTAGATCATCCTATGCGTAAGGTTAGCTGACCTACAGAGAATCACTCCAGAGTTGTCTTTCGACAATAGCAACCCAATTACATATAAAATCTCAAAGGTTATTTCGATGAGTTTGTTAACAAACTTATATCATATGTAACGTATCAATATTTAGATAGTGCCCCTAAACTGTAGCTTTATCTGCTTATTGCAGTGCCTTGATCCACTCTGGAAGTGCCAAGTCTACTATTGATTCATGTATACACGGTGAAAATATATATTAATTTACAGATGGTGAACAGAGGGAGTGTTTACGCATTCCTCCCATGATTAAAATCATACGAATCCCGCTTCTCTATCTTTAATTCACTTCCTGTTGTAAATCTTAACTCTAGAAGAATCAGAGAAATCAGAGTTCACAATAAGAATGAAGAAAATACCTCAACTATAGCTGAGATACATGAATCTCAGCTCGCCAAGCTCTAAAGATCTTGAAGGAATACCATGATACCTATCAGGAATCTCTAATTGGTGCGAATCTTGCGCGACTAAAAAACCGCTCGATGACGATGAAGTCAACTACTGCACTCTAAAGCTGTAGGGCTTGCCGTCCCCTCGAAGTCAGTAGTTTAATTTAGTAGACTCAAAAACTAATCTTAGTCTATTTGATCTGTTGACAAGACCTCTATCGGTTATTAGTTCCAAAACCGAGTAACCTACTGCTTTTCGGAGTATATTAATCGCTCCACTAATATCAACATTATTTAACTGACCTACATAACTTTTGTACAATCCTCTTTTAATTCTTCGTGAGCTACCATATTTAGGTTTTTCAATCGGATTTAGTGCAAGAGAATTCACTTGACTTGTATATGCTTAGCTACAAGTTGGTATTAAATACCATGAAAATACATTTGCTTTCTAATTTACATTTGTATGTACCAAATAGAATCTGTACAAAATTTTAATTATTACGTTTATGTGATTGATTACTTGTTTAATTTCGGTTAATTCTCCGATTAGAACATTGCTTACATTATTTTTGAGGCCGTTTTTTAGTTTCTCACGTTTATCATCGCCTGTTTCACATGTTGCATGCGGTGATGCCTCAATAACTAGCAACTCAGCACTTTCTGGATTGCTTCAGTGGAACTGTCATGTCCTGCTTGCCTCAATTCATTCTAAAGACAAGAACAGAAAATAACTGCAAAATAACAATTTTATGAGTTAAAAAATTGTTACTGTAGACCTTTTTAGCAATTGAAGAAAACATTAAAATAAGTGAGACTTCTGTCAAAAACAGTTTTTATTTTCATTAAAAATGATGATTCATTATCTTTTTTCACCTGTTCTTTTGCTTTTTGCTTCTATTTAAGCCCAAAAGTACCTATAGCAGTGGAATTAGACCCGTGATAACGGCTTTATATATGATACATAGTTTTTGTAGGAAAACATATGCACTAAAAAAGAACAAGATTTATACAAGTAGATTGAGTTAAGCCTCAAGCCTTATATTCTGCAAGATAGATAATTGTTAGCTCGTGAATCTGAGATTCTAACACTATAATTGCCGTTTTTCGAACTCATATAAAGCCACAGGATAAACTTTTAAAACAACTAATTTTGAAGAAATAGAAAATTATAGATTAATCAAAAGTCAGATTTAGTCTATCTCTTACACATTATCATGTTTACTATGAACTATCTTTAGATATACTTAAAGAATTATATTGCTAACCCCTTATACTAAAAACAAAAATTTTATAAAATTAAAAAAAATTAATCCATGATAAATTATCCAAATTTCCTCACCGATCCCAAACTTATAGGTTAACTATGGGAAACACTGAATAAAAAAATGAAAACTTGTCCTATGTTTTTCAGTGATTATAAAATTTTGAATAGCTTGAGGATATATAATTTCAGTAATCATTTAGTTTTACTTAATAACCTCTTTAAACTGCTCGTCTGTCCTTAGTCCTTCAAAGTCATCGTCATTATCTGCTTTTTCTTTATATGATGAATCAAGATCGGTGACTCTTTTTAAATTAAAGTCGACGCTTATTTCCCTGAGCTAGAGATTCAGGGGGTTTAAAGCCTCTTCATATAAAATTTAATGTTAAAATACTGAATGTCAAAAAGGAAAAAAGAATAAATTTTTAAGTTAAAATTCTAATTTGAGAGCCACATAAAGCATACTCTATTTTTTTCTTTATTCATATTATATCCTGCCACCAGAAAAAATGTCGGTACAAATTATCACCTACATCACTAAGGCTTTTGGAAGATATCTCAACCGGTATCCAAGCCTGAAAACATGGTGAAAAAAATATTTACTCAAGTAACTTATCCAGAAATGTCACGAGGAATTTTTCTATTGCAAGAAGGATACTATCACCTGACGCATCGAGAAATGCATTGCTGCCAACTATATAAAGAATGATGATGAGTATGTGCGTTATTTAGAGCAAAACTCGCAAGCATCGAAAATGAATAGGATTCTCACCTTTAATGAGGGAGATGGCAAGAAGTGAATCGAAACTTATAACCGAAACATACGACTTTATAATGATAGCTACCGAATAATTCTAACAAAGATAGTAATAAAAAGAATTATAATTATAAGAAGGCGATTAATAATAATTATAATAAAAATACCACTAAATGTAAATATACATAAATAAGAAAATGAAGTCCCATATAAGTTTCTCAGCTTTTCCAAAATTAGCAAAGGAGTTTAATAAATTTGGATGAAATTCCCTAATGTTTTAAAGTTAGCGAAGAACCAGAATAAATTAAAGAGACTCTAAATTTGGATTAAACTCCGCTTCCACCATTTGTGCCATTTGCACCATTACCGTTGTGTGAGCCTACTGCTATAGCTACAGTTGATACTGCAAAAAAGACTACAATGAATACAGCAATTATCATCTTTTTTATGCTAACATATGTTTTTCCCATATTATTATACTTCTCCAAGCTTTTGCTCAATAAAATATAATTTGGAACTATGCAGCCTACCAAAAATAAGTTGGTTGGTATCAATTTTGATACACTAGATACAACTGGCTGAAAAATAAAAGCATTATCAATAACCACAAGTAAAAAATCCATCTAAATTTGCAGATGAATCTTAATAAAGATGGCTATTGATAATTTATTTCCAGGCTGAATAGTTACCAAAATTTTCAAATTATTTGTTTAGAATATTTACTGACCGTCGGTTCCTTCGGCACCATTGCCGCCAGCTGCACCATTAGTTGGAGTAGTGTAACCAACGCTACCTTGGCTACTGATACCACCTGGGCCACCGAGTCCACCGGTACCAGTGCCGTCATCGGTATGGCCGGTTCCGCCAGGTCCAACGGCTACTGCTCCGCCGTTTGCACATTTTTGGCGTTTACTGCTGCAGCTGTTACTGATAGTATGCAAGCAACTGCCATTAAAATAACAGCTATCTTTTTTTCACCACAAAAAACAAGTGTAGAGCTAATGACTTATGTATTCTCACTCGCAAAAGATCATATTTTTGATAAGGGAAATAGAATTCGTCATCTAATTACCTGATTTTTAAGATTTGTGAACCAGAATGAACTACAACTTAGCTAAAGACTGAATATTTTCTCGTTTCATACCCAAACCATTGTTCGTAAATCCAAGAGCTCTACCAGATAACTACACTAAAAGAAAAGAAAACATGATTCTGAGGTAAATTTTCGATCATTGCAGAGAATGACTAGAAACCTTGAATCCGCTTTCAATAAGTTTTTTAGAAAAAACAGGTTTTTCTAACTTTAAATCAAGAAAAATCCTATTCAATCGTTTCCTATCTCACAACATTATACTGTGGATTTTGAGGATGGTATAATCAAACTACCGAAAATAGGTAAAGTTAAAGCAATTATACACAAGCAGTTTAAAGGTATAATGAAAGTTGCAACATTTTCAAAATCGTGCACTGGTAAATACTACCTCAGTATTCTTGTTGAAGATAACAAGTAAACTCCTGAAAGCAATCGTTTACGGAAGCCACAACAATGAGTGTAGATTGGGTATAAAAGATTTTGCTGTTCTCTTCAGCGGAGAAAAAGTAGAGAATCCTAAGTATTTGAAAACATTTATTCAAACACTTAAGGTACTACAAAAGCGAGTAAGTCGAAAAGTAAAAGGTTCTAATCGTAGAAGGAAAGCCATAATTTATACCCCATGAAAAGGTTACAAACCAGTATAACGATTTCCAGAACAAACTTTTTTTAAATTAATAAACAAAAACCAAGCGATATCTCTGGAAACTCTAAACATTAAAGATATGTTAAAAAAATCATTGTTTAGCTCAGGTTATTAGTGATATATCGTGAAGTAGCTTTGTAACTCGGATAGAATATATAAAGTTCAATGATTTGGTAAAACTATATTAAAGGATAGGAGGGTTTGCAAAATCTAGTAAAAGATACAACATTTACGGTTTTTACAAAAACAATTTAACTTTGAAAATTAGAGAGTGGTGTTGTCCAGTATATGGAACTAAACCATGCTATGGATGTAAATGCCACAATTAATATAAGAAGTTTGCATTCCAAGGTCAGAATCTAGTTGTAATCTAATTCACCTATGGAACGTAGGGTAGAGCTCTTGGACTTACGAACAATGGTTCAGTGTATGAAATGAGAAGCTACTCAGTATTTAGTTGAGTGGTAGTTTCATCAAGAATTGTGACTACTCTCACTACTGAAGTCACAGGCATCTAGGCTTACGTCACAGACTGCAATCCCAGTCTGAATATGTTAATAACGGCATTATAATCTATATCCAGTATCAAACTATATATAAGACAACTATGTGTTCTCTCTGATAATTATTTTTTAACTATTTATCCATACTCGAACACATTTGGGATATATTTTATAGGTCAACAAGATCTATACATTGACTAGCTCATTTTGCCTGATAAGTAGTTATAATTACTAACTTGCTCCAAGCTGTATTAACTATATGCTTTGCTAGGAATGTTTTTAATCATTCCTTTAATATTCATATCTCCAAGAGTAATTGAGTGGTGAGTTATTATACGATCATGGCTTACTTTTTGAACACAATCCTCTAACTTGTTAGCTATTCTTTCTTAAATATGTCCAAGCATCTTCAATGCTTTTGCTCGAACTGTTATCCCTTTCTCAGCTTTTGACAACTTTCGTTGAGCTTCGCAAGGGCTTTTTCTTTTGTACTAACAAATCTAGAATTAGGTACGTGTTGACAGTTAGATAGTGTTAAAAATCTCTGGATATCAACGTCTATATCTATCGATAAACCAGTTTTGTGTATAAATGATATCGATTCAGACTTAACCAAGAAAAATACAAACCATTTACTTGTTGGTGTTCTTCTTATGGTTAGTCTCGGTATTTCTCCATCAATATTTAGATGCAGTTTGAATTTAATTTTACCAAGTTTTTATATCCAGAGCTTATTACCGTTCAATTCAAAATAGGATTGTGTATAAATGATACTATTGTATCTGCTATATTTTTTTAAATCTAGGATAACCAGGAGTTTTATAATTTTTCACTCTTCTGAAGAATGATTGAAAAGCCAAGTCCACTCTTTTGATCACATCTTGCAGTATTTGCTAGTGAACATTTTTGAGTTCTTGTTTACTCTTTTTCCATTCAGGAATCATTTTCTTAGAATCTTGATAATTAACGTTTCTATGTTCCGGTTCCTAAGAATTCTTTCTTATTGTAAGTGTTTCGTTATATGTCCATCTGCAAATCTCTAGTGGGTTATTTAATACTGTTTTTGAGCTATTGTTGGCTTAAGAGGATTTCGATAAATCCCTAAATTTCGTTCGATGCATATAAAGTATGTATAAACAATTAGTGAAAATCAGAGGTTTATTGGAATCCTTTTTAAGTCTATAACGATACACTTTCATCGTAAGATTTCACCTTTTGCAATACAGCTCTTTAAGTTATATATACTGTATTCATATGCTTATATAATATATGGCACATACTATCTTAAAAATATGAGTTCAGATTGTGATCATTTGCTGGATGCAAATATCTGGAAAGAAATACATGATAGAAAAATACAAACCAATGGCTATGTATACGCTAAAGGGTGAGTTAGACGTTGGCGGCTGTATCACGCCATTAAAATATCTCATAGAACTATAACATATCTAGCTGACAACCTATTTGTTTATTATTTGTATTCTGTTAAGGAATTAGTTAACGTTAAAATGACTACTGAAATAACCCATTCATCTCTATTTACATTCACAGGTTTACAGAAAATGCATCAAAAGTAATACATTTATTGTATATTGTAGTATAGTATAAATACAAATAATTTATTTTTGAAATGCAAACAACAAAATAAATATATCTGCAAAACTGAAAACACTTCTATCATTGCTTTTTATTCTCTACAGTTTCAGGTAATAGCTTGAAGTTTAACCTGCTGTTTTCCTGGATCAAGTTTTGAATATGGACAGGTGGACTGTGCATAGTTTTTGTATGAAAAGCTCTGGATGTACCAAAAAAAAGGCAGCCGTTTTTGTGGAGTCACATATTATGAAATTTTTGGCTCTATAAAATTCAAGTTGATAAAATTAATAGCTTAATTGGAGCAAAAAGGGGCACCATTCCGTAGAATACATTCTGAAATATTATAAATTCCTAATTTTTGCCAAATCGATTTTAACTAAAAATGTGATCAATTTTCACTATCAATTAGTGGATACTATCAAACTTAGGATGTTAAATTAAAATTATATTTAAACGACGATTAAACGATTTAATCAAATCAGGAGGTAGTCATCACACCAAGAGTAATCCATTTTGAGATACGTGCAGAAGATGTTGAAAGGGCAAAGAAGTTTTACGAGAATATGTTTGGTGGACGATAAAGAAATTGGAAGGTTCTATGGAATATTGCCACATAACAACCGATGAGCAAGCGCAATTAGGAGGGGATGGTTGCTTGATAAAGAGGCAGGGAAGAGAACCGGCAGGAAAAACTATGATAAACAGCTATGTCTGCATAATAGATGTCCTTGACACAGATGAATACCTAAAACAGACACAGAAGCATGATGGGAAAACGGCTATGGAGAAGAGATCTAGACCCCATATCAGCTGGCTTGCATATTGCTTCGACACATAATAAAATTTAGTTGGATATTGCTGCCTGATATGAACGCGAAACAATCATTTCTGCATTATTTTTCGTTTCCAATATTGGATGATATCCATGGATCTTCAAACATTGTTTCGAAAAATATTTCCACTTTTTGATCTTGTGCCTTCATTGAAAGATTCTAACTCCCATTTCCAAAAGCTTCAGTTGAGATAAATAATTGCAAATTCTTGAGCAAATATCCAAAAATGACAGCAAGAAAAATAGTTTTATATTTAGAACGTCTTTAGAATGTAGGTTTCAAGGTTATCTTTCTCCTGATTGGCTTTATCAAGTTCCTTGTTTTTTTATAAAATGATTTTATGTGGATTTTCTTGATTTAAAATCACAATCTGTAGGATTTATCATAATTTGTCTATAAGTTTCTTATTATTTATTTACATTTGCTAGGATGTAAAGATAGAAACTTGTACATTCATATAACCTACGGAATTATAGAGTTACCCAAAACATCAGCAAAAATCGAGAAATAATACCAAATTTCAAACCGTAAGGTCGTATTCTATTAGGTGGCTGATACGCTTGAAAGTTTCATGTATTATATATAAAACAACATATAGTTCCAGGAAACCAATGGGGAAAAAATAAGAACAACAAATATGATGAAAAATGACTAACCAGGAACTCATAAGAAGAAGCAGAATGAGTGGAGTTTTCTAACCAGGAATCAGTATTGGGACTAGGAGGTCAATGACTTTGTTTGTATTCTCTACCACATGAATCATCAGATCTTTTAATGTAAGACAGATGTATTCTCCTATGTCAACTTTTCTTTACCATTTTTTGTACTATTACTAACTCATAAGCTTAGAAGTATAGAGAAACGTATACCAATTTGCTTTTCTGTTACAAGTTTAATATCAAATGTTGTTTCATTATCACGATTGTAAGGCGGATGCTCTCTGCGTTATAGTGGATACTTTACCTTATAATCGTGATATACAATATGGCCAATTCTTTACATATAGATTTTATGAAATTTTCACGCCTTCAATACATTTGACTATATTATGTTTCAAAAGGTTCATATTGCCAATTTGAGCTTTGTCAAGACTCAATTCAAATAACCTCTACCTACCTAACTTGGTTGCTTAAAGAATTCATTATGTCATTTGCTGCATCAATCAGTATCTGCCCATTTGTCGGCGAAAGTACTCCCCTGTAGATATTATTTTTTACCGGGATAATAAAATATCTAAGTTCAACAGATACTGCAAATGGATTTCCCACACTTGGATGTCTTTCTATTCTATCCAGATTAGTTGGCCATAGTATTTACGTATTATTTTTCGTTAATTACATCTTTGTTATGCTAATTAATAGATTTAATTCGGTATTATTTGACAGTTTTACTGATTAAATCGAATTAATTTTGGGATTTATTTGGCGATTTAGGCCTAAACTTAGCAATTAATTGAAAATTAATGATGATCAAAACTGGTACATTGGCACTGTTTCAAACAACCAAAAGAGCTGAGTTGAGCTTTAAATCCTAAGAAAAGTAATATAATCACACTTTTAATTAATACGTAAATATATTTTTTAAGTATAGAAGTTTATTTTGTAGAGTGAAGTATTATCTATTGTTTTTTTGTAGTTATTTTTAAGCATTAATATATGAACAAATATCGAGAGACTGAAAATAAACGAAGCTAAATATGATAAAGCAAGTAGAAAGCATACAATCATAAAGGTTTTAGGAATCACTGCATTGGCGCTTTTAATGCTAGTGGGTATCGCAAGCGCAGCGCAATTTTCCAATGCACAGAACTCCGGTGGGGATTTTGCACAGAAAGTCTTGGAAAAAAAATTAAAAAACCAAGATGAAGCACTTCAAATTAACCCGCAGAACGAAAATGCTTGGGTCACTAAAGGAAGTACCCTATTTGCATTAAATAAAAACGATGAAGCAGTAGCAGCATATGACAAAGCAATTGAAATTAATCCTAATAATTTAGCAGCTTGGAACGATAAAGGAATTGCTTTAGAAGCTTTAGGTAAGCATGATGAAGCACAAAAAGCTTGGAACAAAGCAAAGCCAAAGAATTCAGATGTTTTTTGGAGAAATAAAGGAAATGATCGATATAATTCAGGCAAGTTCGATGAAGCTCTAAAAGCATTAGACAAACAAACTGAAATCCACCCATATGATGCACAAGCTTGGAACCTTAAAAGCATACTTCTAGATGGAATACCCGGCAGGGAAGATGAAGCAAAGAAAGCAGAGAACAGAGCATCATGGATTTGGAATCACAACCTAGCGAATCCCCTTTAAATTGAAATTAACCAGCAGGATTTAATTGCTTGATATAAGAAAGGAACTTTATCTAAATTGATTAAATAATTCCGACTTGTAGGTTGAATAGTTACTTAATTTTTATTTATTTTTCTCATTCACGCGATTGGATTTTCACCAGATCATATGTAAGCTCTTATGGTCTCCAACATTCTCGTCTGAAAATTATGTTTGTGAGCACATCACTTCTGCCGGATAAGTCGACCTGAAGATTTGAGCATAAGAAATAAAACTATTTAAATGCTGTATTGTTCATTGTGTGCGTTTATTCACAGTATTTCTGAAAAATACACTAATTTATCTTTACCAACATCTATTTATATAATAATAAGTAACATAAGCTTATTCGGCATCTGAGATTAATTCTTTTGTTTTCTCCATTTAATACTACATACCCCAATCTCAAAAAAGATGCTATTTAATTTTGAACTTCTTCTCAAATTTACAACTTCAGCTGGACACAAACTATTTTTAACTAATTATAAGGCTTGAAATCTCTCCACTCTTTTTTGTTGCAGAAACTATTAAATAGACAATGATGGTTTTCATGGATTTGCTGAGATTGCGATTTATTTGATGATTTTTCGCTAATTACCGCTTTTTTATGCAGATTATTTTTATTTAGTTGGTATTTTTAGGTACTTTTATTTAACAAATTGAATCAACTTTGGGATTTCTTTGTCAAATTGTACCTAAAATTGGCATTTATTTGAGAATTAATTTTGACGAATATCGGAAAATTGGAACTGATTTTAAGAATAAAAGGGTATATTTAAGTAATGAATCCAAGAAAAAGCAGTTTAATAGCAAGAATTATAGGATGGTGAGAGCTTCTATACGTCAACTTTTATTGACCATTTTTTTTGCACGAGTAGTTACGTTCTTATCAAAAAAAGTATTGAAGTCCGGAGATATACAATCCAGCATAGAAGAGATTTGATATTGGAATCACTAGTTGTATTTTTTTGATTTTATCTCTTTGCGAATCTAATTATGATTATATCGATAAGCTACGAGCTTATTGTGACTTCAGTAAGCAAATTTACTATTACTTCAAGAAAATCTGACAGTTACTTTTCAATCCTGACAAGGGTTAGCATACTTTTCTTTTAGGAGAAATTCACAATAATATCCAGATATCGTTTTGATTTTTCATCTTCTGTTGCACAAAAGCCAAAAATTGCTATCTTTGTTGTTCCTTCTTTTTCAAGGAATGAATAAATTTTTCCAAATAATTATTTGTGCTGGGAAACATTCTTCATATTGAGATAATTCCATTTGTTATAATTTAAAAGTATCTTGATTGAATAACTGGAAAAAAAAGACGAATAATACCTAAATAAAAGAATTTTTAATTTAATAGTTATCAAATATTATATAAAAAAGACAAGCTGGCCTATTTGAGTAGTAGTAACTGTATTTATAATAAGATATATATATATAACATTGATACTGGGCAATACATATATATAATCATACATATATGGGCATAGCAGACTCTTAATTGGATAAACAGCATATTTCAAGGATATCTCAAGGGAAGGAAATATATGATAAGCAAAAAAAGATTTTATTCGATAGCATTAGTCTCAACAATTATGATTTTAATGCTTGGGGGTATTGTAGGTGCAGCATTACCAATTCCTGTTGATAACTGGAATGCTCCTGCTGACATAGCCTATGGAACACCATTGAGCAGTACTCAGCTAGATGCAACTGCTACAGATCCAACAACTGGGAATCCAGTCGATGGAACCTTTGCCTACACTCCACCAGCAGGAACTATATTAAATGTAGGTTCGGGTCAGACATTGAGTACTATTTTCACACCAGCTGATCCTACAACATATGATACAGGGTCAGCGGTAACCGTTCCGATCAATGTTATACAGGCAACTCCTATAATTACCTGGAATAATCCTGCTGACATAGCCTATGGAACACCATTGAGCAGTACTCAGCTAGATGCAACTGCTACAGATCCAACAACTGGGAATCCAGTCGATGGAACCTTTGC
>Ga0224559_1000181_pt1 | contig 42651 bp, 34 predicted proteins | sample 714S33034metaG_FD_180676 | JGI IMG/M metagenome (GOLD analysis project Ga0224559, IMG submission 180676) | Peat soil microbial communities from Stordalen Mire, Sweden - 717 S3 30-34 | ecosystem: Environmental > Terrestrial > Soil > Wetlands > Peat | place: Sweden: Norrbotten County, Stordalen... | reverse complement strand
TCTTTATAGGAGAGTATGGCGGCCATAGCGGCAGGGTAACTCCTGTACCCATCCCGAACACAGCAGATAAGCCTGTCCACGTTCCTTACTGTACTGAAGTGCGCGAGCCTTCGGAAACTCTGGATAGTTGCCATATTTACCCTATACTAATTAAAATTTAAAATGCATTTAGATATTTTGTTGGTACTGTATTTACTAATTTTTCTCGTTAAAAGCCTTATTTGTGATGCACACTATTTGTTGGTATTGTAACTGACGGGGGATTTTATTTGTAAATATATCTTCATTTATCGATTTATATAATAATGTACTTGGACTTTAATGTTTTTGGTGGTTTTTGTCTTGCTGATTAACTAGAAGTTTGCTTTGGTAATCAAATTTTTTAGATAATTTTATTAATGATCCGATTTATATTTTAATTTAACCTATAAAATATTATAAATTTATACCGTATTTGTTTCAACAAAAGTCTCTTATCGACGAAATATTTGGAAAAAATGTCATAACAAAAGATAATGAAATATAATTTTGGATCTTATGGGAATTTGGAGGCATGAAGCTCTTTGTGCCTAATAAACTCCTTTTTTGCCAAATATGGGTTTTAAGCTACATTAGTGTCATAAAATGGGTTTACTGCTTATATATCATTATGTTGATAGTGGATCCTGCTTTGCATCGTTTTTTTACTGAGGAAGTACTATCCTAATTTTTTGCTGATTTCTGTATTTGGCTTGATTTTTTTTGGTTGATTATTTTTTGATTTTAAAGATAGCTTAAGCTGTCATCCAAATACTCATTTATGTTCAATATCATTAACTAATAGGGATTATGACAAAAAGCTGCACAAAAAATCTCCAAATTTACTATTTGAACATTAGCGACAAATTCTTTTCATGCTTTGAGTAGCTTTTTAGTTACTGTATACATTCTTTCATTTAGAGTTTTTTCGAGCTGATTCTCTTGTTTCTTAATATATATTTCATTTTTATAAGATGTTTTTTACTGATCTTTTCATTGTTGTAGCAAGACTGTTTGATTTGCTCTAAAGTATCCTGTATCTGTAAAAAATTTAATTTTTCTGACAAATCCAAAATCGAATCATGAAGTTATGTAGCTGTTGTTTTGAATTTTCTGATAAGCTCCTAATTCCTGTCTATTGTATTATAAATTTTATATTTGAAGTGTGACTTTGCACCCTTTTTGTTTAGGTTTTGTCTCTGATTCACCTTATATTAGGTTCTTTCTCGTTTGGTTTATCCAGTTTTGCTGCCCAGGATCTGAATGGATTAAGTAGAGTCCTGAAGAATTACCTTTTTTATTTTTAACTCGGGACAATCAAGTTGGCTTTGCAAATCTTTTCATAGTCTTTCTTCTTTGCAATTATCACTAATGCTCTCTCTTAATGCTCAGACTGTGATACTCTATGGTATGTACTCAGGAAAACCAGGTAATCCCCTAAAAAAGAATCAATAATACATTGTTTTTCAAGTTCAAAATCTGAAAGATAATGCCGTTGCTGTAAAAAAACATTTTAAACATAATTATTACTTCATCTTTAGGTTTTTCTCAGGAAACTGTTTTGTTAAAATATGTTAATTAAAAAGATATGAAAAATTTTCAATCAATTAAGGAATCAATTTCAGTCATTATGTCTTCAAATGACTGAAGAAGTTTATATCATTTATTTAAAGGCAAAATCAGCATGAGTCTTCACATGTACAAATTATTATTAAGCATTTTAATTCTCCAACGCTTAAATGCAAAGGAGTTTTAGAAATTCTCCTTAGTAGTAAAATATAGGTCTGCTACGATAAATCCATTTTTCTCAGTTTTTGAAGTATTAATTTTTCAAGTGAGTACTATGATTCTAATTAGCACTGTTTGAGATTATTGTAAATTATTTACAGATTTTTTGTAAAATTTGAATTTAGTTCATTTATTCCCAGCTATAATGGCTTGATCTATGTTTTTATTTTCGAAGTCTCATTCGATTTTTTTAAGCGCAAGTTCGATGGCATCTATAAGGCTGTCTTTCGGGATGATGGTTGTAACAGGAATATTTATAATTTTTTCTATAGTTGGGCTTACTATTGGGGCACATACCAGGGCTTTTGCTCCATCTCTTTCAGCGTTAACAGCTGCTATTATTGCTTCTTCCATTGAGGTTGCTGAATATTCCCTTATTGTGACCAGTCTGCCAGCTATTTTTTTTTTAGTTTCTACGATATTGTCAAGCACAGAGCGAGCTGCAATAACTGCTATAAAATCTCCACTGTCCAATTCTGTGATATCGCGGATAGTTTTCACTATCTGACGAAGTGTTTTGATATTCGGATCTCGGTTACCTGTTAGGATCTTATATAGGGTGCTTGGAGGGATATTTGCTTTTTTGGCAAAATCTACGGCAGTGAGGTTAAGGTCCTCCTTAATTACAATTGAAAGTGTTTTTTGAAATACATCATCGGATTCGAAAGCTGATTTAATAACTTTATCTGCAGCATTCATGAAATTCAACCTCTGAAATCGTATAAAGACTTTCAATAGGTATAAATATTTTGCACCTAAAGGAGTTTTGGATCAGATAAAATATGTCTAGATGTATTAATAAATTTGATATATAATGGTATTTTCCGAATTTTGAATTTTTGTTATGAAAAATGAAGTCTGCCGGAAAGATAAAAAAGTAAGACTTCTTTTGATTAGATATGAAAATTAGTTTCATCAAAATAATCAAAGAAAACAGTATTGAAGCATTGTCTCTCATAATTGTAATCATGATTTGGCAGCTTGTAGCGGATGGAATTGTACAGAATAATTTTCTTCTTCCTAGTTTTTATGATGTAATAACTTCTTTCTTTGCCCTTGTCAAAAACGGGCTAGTTTTTATGGATATATTCATAAGTTTACTTCACTTTTCATTAGGGATTACTGCAGCGCTTATAATTGGAATTCCCCTCGGAATATCTATGGGATGGTTTAAAAAAGTAAACAGAGCAGTGGACCCTATAATCGAAATATTGCGTCCGATCCCTCCGCTTGCCTGGATTCCATTTGCAATTGTATGGTTTGGACTTACACATCAAGCTGCAGGTTTTGTTGTGTTTGTAGGAATGGTATTTCCAATTGTTATCAATACCTACACAGGTTTCAAAAATGTACCGAAAGTTAATGTTGAGGCAGCCAAGGTTCTTGGATGCACCCAAAATGTAAAACTCATACGTTTTATTGCTATCCCCTCAGCTATGCCTTCAATTGTTGCAGGAATCAGAATTGCCATGGGAGTAGGTTGGATGTGCCTTGTTGCTGCAGAAATGTTCGGAGCCAGCGAAAGGGGACTTGGATACCAGCTCTGGTTTAATTATTATCTTCACAGAATGAATTTTGTGGTAGTGTATATGCTCCTGCTGGGATTTTTGGGACTTTTCATCGATCATTTTTTTAGATATTACGTGGATGCAAAATTACTGAAATGGACTGCAGGAACTGTGGTGTAAAATGGGTCGAGTAAGCGTAATAAATGTTTCACGAACATTTATAAAAAAAGAAGATAAGTCTGAGACAGAGGCTTTAAAAAAAGTGGCATTTGATGTGGGGAATGGGGAGTTTGTCTGCCTACTGGGTCCTTCTGGTTGTGGCAAGACGACACTGCTTAGAATCATTGCGGGACTTGAAACCCTTACCTCCGGCGAAATTACTCTAAACGGGATTCCTATAACAGGCCCAGATCCTAAAAGGGGCATGGTCTTCCAGCAATACTCCCTCTTTCCCTGGAGAACCGTTATGGATAATATCACCTTTGGCCTCGAAATGCAAGGGATTAAAAAGGTTGAAGCCAGGATACAGGTGGAGAAGTATATAGAGCTTGTTGGCTTGGGACAGTTCAAAAATAGCTATCCATTTGAACTATCTGGAGGAATGCAGCAGCGAGCAGCAATTGCAAGAGCTCTTGCGAATGAGCCCGAAGTACTCCTGATGGACGAGCCTTTTGGAGCCCTCGATGCTCAAACTAGAAATATCCTACAGGATGAGCTCCTTAAGATATGGGAGCAAAAACATGTGACCTTCCTTTTTGTGACCCACAGCGTTGATGAGGCTGTTTTTCTCTCAGATAGGGTGGTAGCTATGACATCAAGGCCAGGAAGAGTAAAAGAGATTGTAGATATAAATCTTCCCAGGCCAAGATGTCGTACAGGTCCCGAAGCTAATCGTTTAAGGGATTATATTCTAAAACTTTTAGAAGAAGAACGGCTAAAAAGGTAAGTTTTGAAGGGAGAAGGAATAAATTAATGATTTAACGAAATTTATTCTTCACTCCGGATAATTAAGTTTGTTAATGGTTCTATATTTTTTATAGAAATCTTCCCTATTATTTTAGGGTTAAGTCCTGCTTTTACATTACCTATAACACACATCCAGGTTTGACATGAGTATCTCTCTGGCAAGTAGCGGCATTACTCTAGCTCTATTCAGAAGGATCAGCTCAGATATTATCGCTATATTTCTCAGGATTTTTGCCGCTGTAATACACTAGACTTCTTGGTTTCACATTGCTTTGAACAATCTCACTTTTACCAAGTTCAAGCCTGCAAGTTACAGTAAGGTTTTACCATAACTTTGCCCGCTGGCGACGATTAAGTTGCTTTCCAGCATAATATCCTTCTCAAGAAAAACTTTTTTTTCAATCATGTATATATTGGACATGGGGGTAATATTTTATAAAAAATAATCAACAGTATTTCTTGATTATTTTTTCTAATCATAGATATAAGGAAAATATTTTATTTGTATACTTTTCCCACAAGTTTTGTTATCAAGTTTCCAAAATGTGATTGAATATTTATCTATAATAGCTGAAATGTTAGGTGTCGACTTCCATAACTAAAGTTCATATATTTGAAAGCTTGAAATTAGAGGAACTGATAAAAACTGAAAAACAGATAAATAACTGGGCAAAAACAACTATTAGGAACTTCTTTTTTCAAGATTTTTTTTATTTTCTGCGTTAGTTATTGATTACAGAGGATTTCGATAAACCCCTGAATTTCGTCATATTCTTATAAGTGGTCTATAAATAACTCGTGAAAATCAGAGGTTTATCAAAATTCTCTACAGTCAATTGCTAGTAGAATAAATGATAAATTTTTGCTATTCTCTAGGATAATATGATGATTCACATTTTCTTTTTCTGATTAGCCAATTCAAAAATAGGCGAGTATTGCAATGTGAGATTCTACAGGTTTCAATTATGGATGCTAACTCATTATTCCGGAAGCTGCTTGATTTTTACTCCAAGATTGGACAAATCTTTGAAGAAGTCAGGATAAGAGATGGATACAGATTCAGTTGTGTCAATTGTAGTATTCCCTGCCACCATCCCTGCTATTGCAAGGGCCATCACCATCCTGTGGTCGTGCCAGCCGTTAACTACTGCTCCCTTAAGTTTACCTCCGATGATGGTCAGACTGTCCTTCTCTTCTTTAAGTTTGATTCCAAGCTTTGGAAGTTCGGTTGCAAGGGCACGAAGTCGGTCAGTTTCTTTATATCGGACATGTTCTGCATTTTCGATCCTGCTGATCCCGTTAGCAACTGCAGCCAGAACAGCGACTGTAGGGACAAGATCAGGGGTTGCCCCGGCATCAAAGGTGATTGCCTTTAAATGTTTTCCTCCTCTAACAGTTACAGTACCAGCTTCTTTATCCCATGTTATATCTGCTCCCATTTGTTTCAAAGTTTCAATAATCAGCTTATCCCCCTGTTTAGAGGGATATAGATTTTTGACTGTAATTTTCGATTTGTCTGTCAGAGCTGCGGCTGCAAGAAGATAAGAAGCAGAAGAAAAGTCGCCGGGAATTGCATAGTCTTTAAGATCATATTTTTGTTTCCCGGGGATAATGAACCTAGTTCCATTGTCACTGTCCATTGAAATTTTAGCTCCTGCCAGTTCAAGCATCTCAATTGTTATGTCCACATAGGGTTTTGACTTCAATTTCCCTATAAGGGAAAGAGTGGTTCTATTTTCTATAAGTGGGCAGGCTATAAGGATGGCGGAGATGAATTGAGAACTGATAGACCCATTAATATTCACCTCAGTTCCTTTAAATCCACCTTTGACTATAAGCGGAGCTCTCTCGTTTCCTTGAGTGGAGCAGGCGCTGACACCCAGCTTGTTGAGAACATCAAGAAGAGGTCCATTCGGCCGGGTGCGCAGTGAGTCATCTCCAGTGAGCACTGTGATTCCATCAGTAAGGCCTGCAACTGCCGTCATGAAGCGGAGTGTTGTCCCTGAATTTGCAGCATCAATTACATCTTCCGGAACATTGGGTTTCCCATTAACTCCATGAATTATGAGATTTTCTTCCTCCCTTTCAATCAAGGCCCCGAACATCTCTGAAGCCAGGATTGTAGCAAGGGTATCGGCGGAAATCAGAGGGTGACGTACAATTGATTCTTTTGAAAGGGCTGCCAGGGTTATAGCCCTGTGAGTATAACTCTTTGAGGGTGGAGCAAAGACTTCCCCATCAATTGATGATTTGCTAATAGAAACGCGCATATATCATAGCTCTCCTACTTTTATTTTAAATTTTTTCCCAAAATTCTGGTGGCTGATTTGTGTTTTTTTGGTAATGATTATAAATTTAGTTTTCTGAATTCAATTCACAACTTGTACAATACTTTCCACCATGTATAAGACATGATCATAGGAATGAGCTGAAATGCTGATAGCAGTTATTGTACTGTGTTTTGTTCTTCTGCTCTGTCAGAGCATGCATTAGAGGAATTTCGGGAGTCCATTAAGATTTACTAGGTCAGCTATGCTACATAATTCCTTCTGAAAAAATAGTTGTATGTGCGCTCGCATCCCTTAGCTCAAAGTATCGAGAGTCATAAAAGGGACCTCATCAACTTTTGTGTCTAAAGGGGAAATCCATGTAGCTGCTATTTACTGCCTGGATGTGGGGCTTTCCTGAAATTTATTAATCATATATTCTATCGGGTCTATTTTCAGTTCCAGTTAAGAAAGCTCTGTTAGTATGTTTATTTAAAAGACTATGTGTAATCATTCCCTTTTATTTCTCAAAACTAAGTCGATAAAGTTGGCTTTGCAACTGTCTTCATATATTTTCTTCTTTGAAGTTATCAATAATTCTTTTTCGGAATGATTAGACTTTGCTACTGTCTGGTATGTACTCAGGAAAAACAAGAAATCTTATGAAGGAAATTCAATCAGTACATTGTTTCTCAAGAGCAAATTCAGTAGGAGTTTTCATGAGTAAAAATTATTGTTAAGAGATTTCAACTCCTTAATACTTAAATTCATAGGAATTTATATAAATTCTCTAAGATATGAATGTTTTTTTATTGAGTAAATTGGAAAAATTTTATCGAATAATGACATTATCAGCTATTTGAAATATATATGCTTTGAAATTGGTAAAAGGTACTTTTTTGAGTTGACGGAATAGGTAGTATCGGTGATCATAAGCATCTTTTCGTTGGTGCAGAACAGAAATATTATCCTCAAAGAGTGATGCAAATTATATAAATATCTCACAGAAAGCAAAATCTTTAAATAATACTCTGAGATTAAAAACATCTTTTTATGGTGAACTTTGGAATGCTGGAGGTTGCATTGGAACTGTGATTAATGGTAAGACTTCCGATTAAATTATAAATCATGTTGAAAATAAAAAAACAGGACGAAAAAAAGTTAATAATTAAATTATTTAATTTTGAATAATTTATTTGTTCAAGCTCTTGGATGCGAATATACCCAGTTTCTTGAAGCTAGTTGTTCTACTGCAACTTTTATTTTATTCTGATTTGTAAAAATGGTTTCGAAGCTGTTGAGATTCAAAATTACTGTTCGATACATATATTTATATATATTATTACATACTCTACTCAACAGTCGCATTGTATAGGTCCTTGCACGAGGTAATGGGAAATCCTGACTGTGAGTGTACAGACAACCCCAATGCGGTACAACAATAGTGTGACATTGACCGACACGAGGGTAACTGGAAGTGACTGCGGAAGACCAGAGAATGAACTTTCGGAGTTAGTGCGTTCGGGCTACAACACTATTCTTTAGGTTTTGAAGGGTTACATTTGGTAGTTTCAATACTTCGCTAAAATCTCTCTTCCATTTTATTCCATCCATCTACCTCATAAATTTCACCATTACTTCAACCCTTAATTTTAGTCTCAGCTATTCCTCAATGAGAAATACAAACAGATCAAATTCGAACTTTTTTCATATGTGGCTTTATTTCCTCTTTTGATACCCATAAAATGTTTTTCTGGAGGTTTTCTTATTTGTTTTTTCGCCAGTATATATATTTTAGCATAAATGTATATAACTAAAATTTATAAATGAGGTTTTTAGTTTAACCCTATCTCTTATTTTGCATTATGAACTACGGAGTGATGGAGGTTACATTGGAACTGTGGGTTATGGCACAAATTGAGATCTAATTAAAAACCACGCTGAAAATCAGGTAAAGTAGGGGGGAAAAGGAAAAATTGGGGAATTAAAATATTTTATTTGTGATCATTTCATCTATATCAAGAGCTTTGAGAGATTTCACTTGGTTTTGAAATTAGTATTGTTTTATTCTTTGGATAAGCTCTTTATGTTTAATTTTTTGAGATGGTAGAATATATACGTCTCACATACAAATCTTATTACTGTTTTGAGACAATAGGACTGAATATTTTTGGCTACCATTAATTAATATCTAAAATAATCTATCATATATAAGTAAATCATTTATCTTAGAAGATTTCAATACGTTTCTGATTTTCATGATTCATTTATATGCTGCTAATAAACATATGATGAATTTTAAGGGCTTACAAAATCCTCTTAAATTTTAACTACTAAAGTTTAGGAAAAAAGTATTCATAGTGTTCTTATATAAAATTTGATTGATAAGTTTTTTAAAACTCATTTGCTTTAATTATTGGCTTAGATTGTATTTTTCTTTCAGCATATCTTGAAAATTACACATTTTTCACAACTCAAAACCAACATTTTTAGATTGATTTTAAGTCGCGAAATAATTACATTAAATCAGAATAAAAGCAAGAATTTGTCTTCAATCTTAACCTGGAAACGTATGTATAAAGGCTTTCCACATCTTTAATTTCCTTATGACATATCAGCTTCATTTTGTGGCGTATCTGAAGCTCAGGTTTCAGACCAAAATTTTCGAAATATCCTGAAAGCTTTACAGCAAGTAAATCACCCCGTCTATCCCAATCTGTGAGTACGATTACTTCATTCCCAATTTTTGCAATTGTCTCTGTAAAATTATAGAGAGAGGTGTTGGTTGCAAGCTCAAAATTGCCTTCAATGCCCAGCCTTCTCAATGAAAAGATATCTCTTTTCCCCTCCACGATGATAATTGCTCCTCTTCCTGAATACTCTGAAAGTTTGGATAACAACTCTTCAATTTTTTCAAGCTTCCTTCTGTAAATTTCATGATCGACCACGGTGTTATACAACCTTATCCTATCTATTCAATAGTCTGGATAATCAGAGGCTGAAATTTTACTTTTTAAAATCTGGGTAAATTACCCTTAAAACTATCCTATTTTAATAGTCCATTTTTCATTTTTTAAAATAGGCTGCAAAAATAGAAACAGCCTGTTTGTAAGAAATTCCTTTTATTAATAAAGATTTCTTACTACTTGTTTTCCCACTAAAGATCCGAATATCTGAATTACTAATCCCGAAGAGTGCGGCAAAACATTCGACCAATTGTTCGTTTGCTTTTCCCTTATGGGCATTTTTGGTTATCTTTACTTCAATTCTCTTGCGCCATTCGTTGTAACCATTGGGAACTGAGATCAAATTGGAGCCAGGAATGACTTCGATATCAATAATAATATCAGAATCCAGATCTTTTATTGCCTCTTCGAAAGACATATTTTTACCTTTTTGAAGGAATCCTATAAATCAATAACTGATTAACGATCAAAGTAAATGAATATTTATAAATGGCGAACAGTAATCATATTTCAGGTAAGAGATGTAGGTATCAATTGATCAAACAACTTCAGTACGTCACTAATTTTTACTTGCCAACCAACAATGCCTTAATATATCCTCATATATGGTGAAAACGTTTCCATATATACTTACCATTATATTAAATCCAGTGCCACAACAATTTAATTATTATTCGTGTTAATAAACTCTGAATCCCATTACATTCCAAAGCATTTGCTTTGGCCCAATGTCGCCTAAATAGAGATCAAAGTAACGGATATTACAGGTAATGGTATACAAATATGCGACGTTGCGACTCTGACTCATTGGGTGGTTGCATGGTCATTGAGTTGTTGCATGGCCCGAAGAGAAAAAATAAGCACAAAAGGAGATAGACTGAAAACTTACGAGGAAGCATTCTGATGGGAAACTGTTCATGTATTCTATTCAATAATTAAATTGTCAAGATGCTGGATTTAGTCTTAAAATAGAATTAAGGTAGAAATAATGTATTGATGCTTATTATAAACTTTTAGATATTATTTAAATATTATGGAGAATTTCTATCTACGTCTTGTTTTTTCTTCGTGGGGATCCTGTTCCAATCTCTCTTGCTGATTTCTTGATGTGATTCAATTTCATCAACTGATAGATATTATAACAAAAAGATGTGCACAACATCTTAGATTAACTCTTTGAACGATGGTAACAAAAACTTTTCCTTCTTAGGATATCTTTTTGCTACTGCAAAAAATCGTTCACTTTTAATTATTTTGAGCTACTTTCTTGTTCTGCAATATATCTATTATTCTCATAGGGTGTTCGCTTACTATTCTTCTCTTTGTTGCATCATGACCTTTTGATTTTGCTCCAATGTATTCTCTGTCTCTGTAAACTACTTAATTTTTTTATGATAAATCTACACTCGAATCATGGAGTGATACAGTTGTTGTTTTTGAATTTTCTTATTAGATCTAATCCCTGTCTATTATGCTATGAAGTTTACATTCAAAATCTTACTTATATTTCTTTTTCTCCAGTCCCCGTCTCTGTTTCTCATTTTTTTGCTTAATTTTCTATAAGTTTATCTGTCTTTACATGATCAGTATCTATGGATAAAAATAGCTTCCTAAATACTCCCCGTCTTTATTTTCAAACCAAAGCAATTAAGTCGACTTTGCAAAAGTCAAAATATTTTTTTATAGTTCTCAATATCTTTCTCCTGAATAACCAGGCTGTGGTATTGATTGGTATATACTTAGGAAAATCAAGAAATTTCCTGAAAGAAATTCGATCAATACCCTGTTTCTAAAGTTCAAAGTCGGAAAGATAATGCTATTTCAGTGAAACAATCATTTTGAACATAATTATGATATTATCTTCGGTTCTGTATCAGAAAACTGTTTTGTGAATATATGGGCCAAAAATGATGCGAGAAGATTTCCAATCAATTAAGGGATCAACCTCAGTAAGTTTGTCTCCAAGTTATTGAAGAAATTTATATTACTCTTTAAGAGCAAAATCGGAAAGAGTTTTCATTAATGAAAATTAGTGTTAAGAGATATAGACTCTCAAATACTCAATACTAAGGAGTTTTTTGAAATTCTCTGGAATCTATTTGCTTTGAGATTGGTAAAGGGTACTATTTTAATTTTAATGCAATCTGTAATAATGATGATAATGTACATTTTTTCGTTGGTTCTAAACCAAAATATTCTACTTCAAGATTGATGTAGATTAGAGAGGGTTTGGATAAACCCAATAATTTAGTTATATGCTTATGAATGGTGCATAAATGCTCTTGAAATAAAATGTGTATCACATTCCTCTAAAAAAAGTATCGCGACAAGAAAAATCTTTAAAGAATACTCAAAGATTAAAAAAAAGTGTGAATGTTATATTGTGAAGTGATGAGGATTATATTGTATTCTTGGTTATGTTACAACTTTTGATATAATTAAAAACTATGTTGAAAATCCGGAAGGAAAATAAGCACAAAGGATAATTAAAATATTTGATTTTGAATAATCCATTTATACCCAGAGTGGTGACAAGAACAAATCAGTTTTTTGTAGTGGGGTTTGGTACTAAATTTTGATTTTTTTCCATCAATTAGTAACCAGAAGTATCGTTTGCATAAAAATAAATTTCTTCTGACTAATTTTTGGTAGTCTGAACAGTTCTAAATTTATATGGGCATTTTGTAGGAAAAGTTTTAGTCCTTGTGCATAGGATTCGAAGTTTCCTCTTTCTCCTGAATCATTTCTACACTTTGTGGACCTTTTTGATGATTAAATGTTCGATCAAATTCCGGATATTTCGAAAACTTGACAGCTAATTCTTCAAACATTTTATGTCTTGGACTGATTATGATTATATGAGCAGGAGGATGAATCTTTTTTAACCTACTGATTGCTGCACCTGCGTGATTATTCAATTCTACTAGTGCTGCAGAGTTGCATTTTGATCTGAGGGATACTCCCATTATGCTTACAAGGAGCTCATCAGCATAGTTTGGTTCTATGCACTTGGGGGTAGCTGAAAATTGAATATGTCCGTATCGTTCCAGGTCATGTAATGCTATTTTCACTTTATCCGAGTCATCGGCCCGGACTAATGCAAAAGATTTCATTTTTTTACACACCACCAATACTGGAGTTTCCGCATATCGATATGGCTCCACCCCTATAATAATCTTTGCGTATGAGAGAGGCTCTTGAAAAGCTGGATTTTCCATAAAGAGTGACATCTCACTCCTATTTTGTAGTGTTCTAATTTACCTGTTCTCGATGGCATAATATCTTTTTAACTTTTTTTTCTCGTGTCAAGTGTCTTCACAAATTATAAGGGTTGTTTGTAACTTCTAGTTTCAAGATTTCGTATGCGCTTCCAGTAATAAAGTAGCGTGTTTTATAGTTATATGAAACTTATATATATTAATTTTGAAATAATATTTTATCATTTATAACTTTTTTAAAATAGTATTTTGTTGTAAATACAATCCTTCACCAACTGGCTCGGTTAATAAATAAAATGAAACCATTTTTTACGATTTTCACAGAAAAATAATTTTGAATATTTATTTTTCATTTTTTCATGTATCCTTTTCAAGTTCAAGTTGATGGTGGAAATCATAAAAATGTTCACTTGAGATTCATTGATTATCCAATATTTCTAACTGTTTATATCTCTAATTTCAGATGGATGGACAGAACCTTAATTAACTTAGATCCCAATTTCATCAATTATCTTTATGGATGTAATCATAAAATAACGAATGATATATCAGGCTAGTTGGGTAAGATTGTGATTCTGATTTTTTTCCCATTATATTAGATGACACTTTGAATATGAGATTAAGTGTTAGATGATGCTTTTCTAGTTCCACCTACCACATAGCTTCTATTCTTGTCACCAGAATAACGATCATCTATGAAAACAGCAGCAAATCCATACTTTTTGACACTTTGATTAAAGGCTTAAATTTGTTAAGCAAACATTTGGTGATTTACTTATTTTAACAGCTTTAAGCTAGTTTTCCTCAGGTGATTGTGTAACGAGCTTTCCAGAATATTCTTTACCTATTCTTTGACCTGAGTATATGGATAACTTCTTGATAGTCATTGATGCTAGAACAGTGGAATAGAATTTATGAGTCTGCTTTAAACAAATAGAAATTGGAATATTTCTGATCAGAGTTTTGACAACAGACGTTAGTTTTGGCAACTATAAATTTAAATAAAAAATATATAATAATTATTTTAGGTAATGAAATCTTTGATCTTAGCAAAGAAAAATAACTATATATATTTCAGAATGGATTCATTTGCTTGGAGCCATAATCCCCGATTCCATTACCTTCTATAATTTTTGTATTTTGTCTGGACTTATATCACTTATTTATTAACTGGTAAGATTCTGAACTATCAACTCCAGAGATAATTTTATGTATTACTATTGTCTATATAGATCTTGTTAAATCAATTAGAATAACTTTAGGGGGATTATTTATTACTAAGGACAAAAGAAAAGTTCAGTTTACTGGAAATTCTACTTATATTGTATCTCTCCCCATTAAATGGGTAAGGGATATTGGGCTTGAAGCTGGAGACACGCTAACTCTTACACCCATGCCTAACAGAACCCTAATTGTTTCTTCCAGTACTATTTCAAGCGAACAAGCTGCTATTAAAGCAACAATTGATTATATTCACTCAGATGGTGCGGAAAGCAATCTCAGAATTCTAATTTCTCATTATCTTGCTGGTTATGATTCTATCAGGTTGACTACCAAAAAAGGTTTTAGTGCTTATGATCGTAAGTTTATCAAGGACTCAGTGCGTCATAAATTGATAGGTCTTGAACTTGTGGAGGAATCTAGGAATGAACTGGTTTTCCAGTGCTTGCTTAATTACAATGACCTCCCTCTTTGCAGGGTAATCAAAAACATGTATGGACTTGTACTTTCCATGCTTGAGGACTCAATGACTGCTCTGAGGGATCACATTGAGGAAATTGCTGAAGATGTCATCCAGAGAGATGAGGATGTGGACCGTTTCTATCTTCTTGGTGTCCGCCAGCTCAAAGCCTCAATTGAGGATATTGAACTCTCTAATAAGATAGGGATTCGAGATCCACGAAAATGCTTGGGGTACAGACTTATTATAAAAAGTATAGAGCGTGTGGGAGACCATGCTGTAAAAATAGCTAGGAACGTCCTGAAAATGCATGCAGGGATAAATGCTGATGACCATATATTTGAACTGGCTGAAGTTTCACTAAAAGTTTTCGAAAGCTCAATAGGCTCAATGGCAGAAGAAGACCTGCAGGCTATCAACAAAATTGTTGTGGAGGCCAAGAGAGTTTCCCAGTTTGGTGTTTCTCTTGAGACACAGGATGATAAATATTCAGGTACTGCTGAACTTATTATGATTCTTGAAAGCCTACGAAGGGTAGCTGAGTATAGCGCCGATATTGCAGAAGTTTCAATAAATATGAATGTAAAGTAGATATGAACCTGAAAATTTCGGGTTAAAATTTTTTTTATTTTATCCTTTTTTAGCACAACTGTATTTAGGAATCGATATTTTCAGTGTATCATGGATATGTATCTGACACTCGAAGGAGTGGAAGTAAATTCAATAGTTAAAGCTTTTCGGTTCTGATAGTCTTTTATTCCGTTTAAATCCTCTATTTTTCGATGGATTTTTCAATCTACTCCATTCCAGTAACCTATTTTCAGACTCGACAAATTTCTGAAAAATATGGTTTAATTTTCAATAATGCAACCAAAGCTATTTGTTATGTAAAACCTTAAACCATGCCTATGGATTTTCAGATCTTGGATGCAGATTATGAAATCTTTAATGACAGTAGCCCTGTCATCCGTCTCTTTGGTAGAGGAGCGGACGGATATAGTGTTTGCTGCTTTGTCCCGGATTTTGAGCCTTATTTTTATCTCAAAGCTTCTGGAGACCTGCATGCCGTATCAAGACTTCTAGAGGATACTTTTGACCAGGTCAAAAAGGTGGAAATAGTAGAAAAATTCGAGCCGGTAGGGTACCAGAAATCAAAACAAAAGATTCTCAGAATTACTACCCGTCTGCCAAGGGATGTAGCAGAGATCAGGACTGAGATTCTTAAGATTCAGGGAGTTGTGAGAGCTGAAAGCAAATGGGAAGTTTATGAGAGTGATATTCTTTTCAGAAACCGTTTTTTAATTGACAGAGGCCTCGGTGGCATGGTCTGGATTTCTGCTGAAGGAAAGCCTATACCCCCTTCTCGATACTTAAGGGCAGGTTCTGCAGGCAATTCTCTTTGTGAGAACTATGTATGTAACTCCGCAGTACTTGCATCTGGGTTGAAGAAAATCGAAAGCCTGAAAATTGCTCCTCTTAAGTATCTCTCTTTTGATATAGAATGCCTGCCTCTTGATGGAGGAATGCCTTCCCCAGATATATCTCCTATAGTCATGATCAGCTTTTCCTTCGAACCCGTATATAATGGCCATAAGACTCTAATTCTAGTGGCAAAGACTGTGGAAGGTATGGATGAAGATGTAGAGTCCTGTGGGAACGAAACAGAAATGCTCAATCGTTTTTTCCAGATTTTTTGCGAGTATGATCCTGATATAGTTGTAGGATATAATCACCAAGACTTCGATATTCCTTACATTACGGATAGAGTCAAAGCGCTTGTTGTAAAAGGAGAGGTAATCAATCCAGTTGTAGGCAGGGATGGTAGCCAGATAGGGTACCGAAAGTTCGGGCTTATTACTCGAACTGAAATCCGAGGTCGGGTAGTTGTGGATGCTCTTCCTCTTGTTAGAAGAGCTTTCAGCCTGAAACAGTATACCCTGAGAGCCGTTTCAAAGGAGCTTTTGAATCGTGAGAAGCTTGATGTCTCTCCCCTGGAGATGGAGGAACACTGGATCGATTCGGGAGATAAATTCAAAAAATTTGTCGACTATGCACGAAGAGACTCTGAACTTGCCCTTGAACTTATCCTTAAGCTTAAGCTTCTTGACAAATATATCGCTCTTGCTCAGGTAAGCGGAAGCCTTCTACAGGAGGTTGTTGATGGAGGCCAGACTTCAATGGTTGAAAATCTTCTCCTAAGGGAGTTCGCTCTTAGGGATAGGGTAATTCTTCCAAAGCCTGGGGACGAGCTTTCAGCTGAGAGGTACGATATGAGTTCGGGCTTGAAAGGCGGTGAAGTACTCGAGCCAAAGAAAGGTCTTCTGGAAAATGTGTTAATCCTTGATTACAAATCTCTTTACCCAACCATTATGATGGCACATAACCTCTGCTATACCACTGTAGTTACAGGAGATCGACCCGATGGGAAAATTATCAAGTCTCCCTCTGGAGGAGAATTTGTGTCTCCTGAGGTCAGTAGGGGAATCGTACCTTCCATTCTCGAAGACCTGCTTAACCAGAGGGTTGAGACAAAGGATAGAATGAAAAAGGCATGTGATGAACATGATTACGAAGTACTTGATGCTACTCAGCTTGCCCTGAAAATCCTCCTCAATAGTTTTTATGGCTATTCTGGGTATGCTAGGGCAAGGTTATATAGTTTGACTCTTGCGAATGCTGTAACTAGTTTCGGTAGAAGTAACATACTGAATACTCGGGATATTATTAATAATACTATAGGTAAAATAGTACTCAGGGATACGACAGGACTACTTCTTAATGAAGTCGGAAAGCTTTCTCCTTCAGATAGAGTAGTAGTACTGTCAGTTGTCTATGGGGATACAGATAGTGTTTTTGTACAATGCACGTCTAGTGGAGTCCTTTCTCTTGAAGAGGTTAGTCTTGTTGGGAACAGACTTTCGGATATCGTTTCTGCATCTCTGCCTGATCCTATGGAGCTAGAATTTGAATCCATTGCAAAAAGAGCTCTACTTCTCGCAAAAAAACGCTATGCTCTCTGGCTTTTTGAGCCAACAAATTCTGGCTGGGAGGATCATATCAAAGTTAAGGGTATGGAAACTGTTCGCAGGGACTGGTGCGAACTTACATCCATGACACTTAATAGGGTTCTTGAACTTGTACTTATAGCAGGGGATGTTGATGGAGCTGTAGAACACGTCCGTAAGGTAGTCAGCGAGATCAGGAATCTTGACCCGAGAGGAGATTCGAAAACAGTTGAGTTTCTTGTGCTTACTAGAAAACTTACAAGAAAAAAAGACAGCTATAAGAATAAACAACCTCATTTGACTGTTGCTGAAAATCTAAAGAGACGGACAGGTATCATGCCTTCGATAGGGACAAGGATTCCTTTTGTCATTATCGCAGGAAGAGGCCTTTTCGTAGATCGGGCTGAGGATCCAGACTTTGTAAGGGGGCATAATATACCTATAGATGTAGATTATTATATTAAAAAGCAAATTTTACCCCCTGTAGAACGCATTTTAGGGGTCTTTGGAATAAAGATGCCTTCCCTTGACTTCGATTCTAGGCAAAAAGGGATTTTTGATTTTGAGGCTAAGAAATATGAAGTAAAAAAACAGGAACAGGAAATACTTTTCTCTAAAGAGGAGAGTGAGGAAAAAACTCAGGGAAAAAGTAAGTGTTTGGAGAACGGATATTTGGACCAGAGTTCCCTATTAGATTTTTGAGATTCATACTAGAGTTGTAATTGTCTGTAACTATCCATCCTGGAGAAAATAATATCATTAATAGTCTTATTTAAAATTTGCAGGGTACATTTTTGGAGCCCATTTGTATATTTGTGGCTATTAATCATGTTTTACGTTTTTGTTTGGTCTTTAATTAAACATTTTTGCAAGTAAATCTAAATAAATATAACTGGTTTTATTTTTGTTGCTTGGAATGGTTGCAACCTACGTTTAACAGTATTCTCTAATCATTAATGAAAAACGATTTTTTTTAGCTAAATTGATTTAACAAAACTTATTGTAGATAGTTTCGATAAACTCAGGCACATTTGAACATTGGGAAGTTTAAATCTCTTGACAATAATTTTTTTCCTGATATTTTTATTTGTGATTGTGGTTTAGGGTAATTAGTTTCAAATGTTCCATTAGCTCTACATTATCCTATGAGTCCCATTAGTTCCATGAGTCCAAAATCGGCAACTTTGTTATTTCTTGTGTAATTAAAGAAATTCAGAGATTTTATCACAAAAAATTGTGCATTGATAAAAACGATAAATTCTACTTTTTTGTGGCAAAGAAAAGTGTATGGAGCAATCAAAATTTACAGAACTCTTTGTACACTGCCAAAATTATGCATGGTAACAAAATTGTTCTTAAAAAATAAAATGGGGTTTATATAATTAATATCTCTATTCTAGGCAAGTCTAGAGTTCTGTGTTAGAGATATATATCATATAGATATTTTTGTAATCTTTTTTAACCTGGCTTAATCTCATTTTCGTAACTTTACTTTCTTTTCTATTCTTTTATAGATTCGAGGTAGGTCCCAAAAATTTAGCTATTGCAGTATCAGAGTCTGAAGTTACTGTTTTGTTATTAAATGAACCTTTTTTATCTATTTTTGCATGTCCAGGATCTGCATGGATAAAAATAGCGTCCTGAATTATTTCCTGTTTACTTACGACCAAGGCAATTAAGTTAGCTTTACAACTATTCTCTGATTTATTCTCCTTTGCAGTTATCAATAATTCTTTTTCTGAACGATCAGAATATGACACTTTCTGGTATGTACAAAGGAAAATCAATAAATTTTCTGAAAGAAATTCAATTAATTAATTGTTTCTCAAGTTCAAAATCTTAAAGATAATGCCGTTGCTATAAATCAAATATTTTTAACGTAAAGATTAATTCAGCTTTAGATCTTCCCCAAGAAAACTGTTTTGTCCAGATGCATGGACTCAAAAATGATATGAATAAATTTTCAATCAATTCAGGAATCAATTTCAGCAGTTTGTCTCAAACTAACTGAGGAAATTTTCATTGTTCTTCAAGAACAAAATTCTTTAAAATAAAATCAGTAAGATTTTACATAAGTAGAAATTATTGTTAAGAGATTTAACCTCTCCAATACTCAAATTTATATGAGTTTATCGAAATTCTGATTAGTATTTTAATATGGAAAATATGTACCTAGTTGAGGATGGTATACTATCTTACTAAATAGATAAAATCTCACATTATATATCCCAGTCTTTGTTTCAAAATCAGTTTCAGAATAACAAACTAAAAAATATAAGGACTGGTTTATACTTACAAACTTAATCTGGTACTAAAAATATGAAATTTAGAAAAGAAACATAAATTTTAGGACAAAACATTTATGTAAATCACTATCTGTGAAAACTAATTAATTAAATAATGTATTAGATTATATATAAAAAGTAAGATCTAACATCAATATCTAATTGTTATGAAAATTTGATTAACTTAGACTGTATCTATTATTATAAGCAAATGAGCAGTGTAAAATCTAATTTACAGTCAAACTGAAGTATGGATAGTAAGAAGATGTATTCATATCAATAGTCAGATGTTTTTTTATTAGAGGTGGGTTGTTATGCTCAAAAGCAGTATGAAATTATCTCAGTCAGGTGTTTTATTTTTAGATTTCGGGCAAATAATGAACAGATTTGCGAAAAATAATTTGTGGATTTGTAAACTCAGTTTTAAGTCCATGATCTCAGTGATGCTGCCATTAATAATAGGTACTACTCTTTTCTTGAGCTGTGTACCTTTTGAAGCGCATGCTTTTACAGCTAATTGGAATCCTGCCAACCCCGCTACCTACCCAATAATGACGCCAGCCTTTACTCCGCAGTTCTTACTACAAAACAGCACATGAATGCAGCAAGATCCTCTCCCGGGTGCTTGGGCGAATAATAGTCCATCACAGCTGAACCCTTCTATTCTTACTCTTGGCCAGATTGTACCTTTTGAGATGGTGATACAAGTCGCTAGCGGTGATCTCAATGCTATTGAAGTCACAACTCAATTTTATATGAACACATCAAATGGTGATGATTTCGGCTACGATCTAACTTATGATGTGTATGCAGTTTTCGTTGATACTGCAGATCAACTTTACAACGATCCTACACATACTGCTACTGTAACTAACTACACAACCACAATAGAGCAAGTTAGTAATAAATATTATAGAATTAACTGCCAATTTAATTTAACAGGTCTTAATGGGGCTAAGAACTGTGATAGTTGAAATGTGGCCTGTCCTAGATTCAATAGTTCCCTCTGAGGCTAAAGGTGCTGTGAAAGCAGATATATCAGGTGCTCAGACTCCCGATGGTAACAAAATTCCTGGCTTTGGAAGACAAGATATTCAATTACATAATGTTGAAAATTTTGTTTCTCCTGTATTAAATCTATCATTACAAAAATTACCATCTCCAACAATTTTTACCCATGTAGGGCAGAATATCACATACAATTACACTGTGACTAACGACGCATCAACTAGTGAGGGAGTCATCGGAGGCCCTATTAATATTACAGATAACCAAACTACTAACTCCCTGCCATATACGATAAGTGACGTAGGTCTTCCAATAGGGACCAACGTTACAGGATCCCTGAACTACACAATAACACAGCAGGACTTTGATGCTGGTTATGTAACCAATTTAGCGAATGCAACAGGGATCTCCAATAACGCACTCGTCCATTCAAACGACACTATTGCAAAAATAACAGCATTTGCCCAAAATCCAGCGCTGAACATAACAAAGTCTCAGTCTGAACAAAATTATGGTGTCTGAGACCTTATCACATACACCTACAAGATAAATAACACAGGAAATGTGGATATTCTAGGAAATATTACAGTTAACGACAACAGAACTTTAGCATTCGATATAAATAGCAGTTTTCTTGCACTAGGTCAAAACGTTACAGGAAAAGCTACCTACACAATAAAACAGTCAGAGCTTAATAATGGTTCTGTGACCAATTCAGTGTATACAATAGGTGTATTCAACAACGATCAAGTTGTTTCAGACACGGTTAATGCGACAGTGAACGCGACTCAGAATCCAGCTCTGAACATAACAAAGGAAGCATACCCAACAAGTTATGACCACGTAGGGGAGCTTATCACATACTATTACAATATAAATAACACAGGAAATGTGGCTATCCTAGGAAATATTAAGGTTTACGACAACATAACTGGCACATTCAATCTACCCAGCAATGATCTTGAACCAGGTCAAACCGTTAACGTAACAGAGAACTACACAATTAAACAATCAGACCTTAATAATGGTTCTGTGACCAATTCAGCATCTGCAACAAACAATGCTACAAATTCTAACATCGTTAATGCGACGGTAAACGCAACTCAAAGACCAGCTTTGAACATAACAAAGGAAACATATCCAACAAGTTATTCCGCTGTAGGGGATCTTATCATATATACCTACACTGTAAATAACACAGGAAATGTGGATATTCTAGGAAATATTATGGTTACAGATGACCAGATACCTGGCCCAATTAGTATAAGTAACAATGATCTTGCACCAGGTCAAAACGTTACAGGAATAGCTACCTATTCAGTAACACTGCACGACCTTGATGTTGGTCATGTAACCAATTCAGCAAATGCAACCGGAACCAATGGTCTCAAGTCAAACAATACTACTGCAACAATTACAGCAATAAATCAGCATCCAGCTTTGAATATAACAAAATCAGCATCGCCATCAAGTTATGGCCATGTAGGGGAGCTTATCACTTACACTTACACGGTAAATAATATAGGGAATGTGAATATTCCAGAACCGATAACTGTTTATGATAACAAGATACCTGGTGGACAAATTACGATAGGTGTCAGTGGCAGTGTGCTTGCACAAGGTGCAAGTGTTCAGGGAATGTCTACCTACACAATAACTCAGGCAGACCTTGATGCTGGTTCTGTGACGAATTCAGCGTTTGCAACAGGTCCAAACAATACAGTAATTTCAAATAATACTAATGTAACAATATTAGCTATACAGAAACCAGATCTTAAAATAGAAAAAGTAGTATCTCCAATAACTTATTTCACAGTAGGAGATCTTATAGAATACTTGTACACTGTAACTAACAAAGGGAATGTGGATATTTCAGAACCGATAACTGTTACAGATAACATGTTTGGATCATCGAAAATCAGTTCCAGTGATCTTGCACTTGGTCAAAATGTTAAAGGATTCCATCAATACTATATAACACCGCGAGACATTAATGTTGGGTTTGTGATTAATTCAGCGTATGCATTTCGAGAAAATGAAGCAAAAACAAGGAAAAGCAGACACTGGGCCTGGATAAAAGAAGACTAAGTCACACTTTGGATCTAAACTTCATAGCATAATAGACAAGGATTATGAGCTTATCAGAAAATGTAAAACAACGACTGTAGAACTTCATGATTCGCATGTAGATTTATCAGAAAAATTACCTTTTTTGCAGAGACATGGTACTTTGGAACAAAATCAAAAGGTTATGATGCAACATAAAAAGAGCAGTAAATAAACGTTTTCTGGAAATAAGTGATATATTCTGAAACAAGAGGAACAGCTCAAAAAAGAGCCCCATGATTACGAATTTATGAGTAACTACAAAGATATTCAAAGCAGGAAAAGTTCTTGTCACTACTGTTCAAAGAAGGATTTAAATATTTTGTGTACAGCTTTTTGTTATAATCTCCATCAATTGAGGACATTAAAACTAAAATGTGTGTTTTAAAGATAGCGGTAGCTCTCTTTAAAATCAAAGAATAATGAATCGGAACAAAAAAAATTGAATCAAATATAGAAATTCGCGAGAAAGATTTAAACAGGATTCTCACGAAGAATAAATATTAGAGGTAAATCGAAATCCTCTAATTTAAAAGTGAGTGAGAATAACATCTTTTTTTATGTGTAAATTCATAATGTCCGGCAACTGAATCAATATGGAAAATGGGTTAAAAACAATAATTGAAGCAATACTTTACTTGAGATTGTTAATTAAGGCCGTGTACGTGACTACTCCCACGACTAAAGTCGTGGACATCTACCGATTTTACGAACAGATTTTAATTCCAATCTGAGTATATTAATAGAAGCATTAGATCACAGTCTATAGATAAGCTGCATAAAGGACAATTATAAGTTCTTTTTGATAGGTCCTGATGAACCGATATGTCATAATTAGAGCACTTTTTAGATGTATTATCAGGATCTACAAGTATTATACATCTTCCAGCATTTCCAGCTTCATAAATTGTGTAAATTACAAGTTTATTTCAAGCAGCATCTAGGATATGTTTAGCTAGATTATGGTTCTTAGTCATATTAATGACATTCAGTTTTTCAAAACAGATGATGCCATAATTATCAATAAGATTTTTATTTAGTTTCGGAGTACAATCTTCTCGCTTATTAGCTATTCGTTCATGTAATCTACATAAAGATTTAAAAAGTTTATCTTTTTATGATGGCCTCTTTTCAGTTTTTGAGTTCATGGTTCCGATTGTTATTTTATCTCCTTAGGAGATGGTATCTGGATATATCCTTAAAACCGTTACATTATACTCCTTAGCTCTTAGTTGGCTTGGTGGGTTTATTGGATCAAGCTGTTGGATGTGTCACATACATCTGATAAGGCAAGTTCTCAAGGATGTGCCAAAAAAATAAAAAGAACTGGCTGAGAGATTAAAAGAAGCATTGCTAGAGCATCAAAAATTATATGGCCTGATTATGTGACTTGATAGTATGTTGTATGAAAGCACAGCTAATACGCTTGAAAGCTTCTTCTACGATATAATGAACGATATGCAGTTCCCAGAGAATCAATATACAAAATAAGAACAACAAATATGATTGAAAGAACTAATAAGGAGTAAAATGAAGCATCAATACCTATCTTAAAATGGAATATTCTTTTGATATAATCAGACAATAGTTCTCTTTCTGGCGGCTTTCGACATTCCACAGATGTAAACAGGTTTCTAATTTGTTTGCCTATCTACTACTATAATTCATTGAAAGTTAGATTAATTTTTAATTTACTTTCATATTGAGAAAACACATGGCATTCTTGTGTACATCTGCAGAAAGTGAGATATTTTTGAGTTAATCGCAACTTTTCTGTTATATAACTGATTCTACTTTTTTCATATTTTTTGCAAAAGCATCAAGATGGAGTGACTGCAACTCCAAGAGGCGAATTTCCAACATTCACAGTGGCTATAACAGTGTTAGTTGTTGTGTCAATTAGAGACAGTGTTGCCGATGTTGTTCGTCACATATACCTTTGATCTATTAGGGATTACTCCAATTCCAACCGGCCCATTTCCTACAGGTACTGTGGTTGTAACAGTATTTGTGGCTGTGTCAATTACAGAGACAGTGTTGTCGGCGTAGTTTGTATTATATACCTTTGATCCATCCGGGGTGACTACAATTCCATTAGGATAATTTCCTACAGGCACTGTAAATGTAACAGTATCTGTGGTTGTGTTAATTACAGAGACAGTTTTGTCGCCGCCGTTTGTAACATATGCCTTTGATCCATCAGAGGTGGCTGCAACTTCAGAAGGATAATTTCCTACCGGCACTGTAAATGTAACAGTATCTGTGGTTGTGTTAATTAGAGATATATTGTTGGCTTCGAAGTTCGTCACATATACCTTTCTTCCATCTTTGGTAACTGTAACTCCCGCAGGTCCATATAATCAAGTCAAAGTAGCTGTAACATTTTTTGTGGTTGTGTTAATTACAAAGACAGTGTCTAAGTAACGGTTTGTCATATATATCTTTGTTCCATTAGGTATGACTGCAGCTTCAGAAGGTCCATATAATCCAGTCAAAGTGCCTATAACATTTTATGTGGCTGTGTCAATTACAGAAACAGTAGAGTCTCCGAAGTTTTTTACATATACATTTTTTCCATTAGCGGTGACTATAACTCCCTGAGGATTGCTTCCTACACTTACAGTGGCTGTAACATTGTCGTTGGCTGTATCAATTACAGAGACATTGTTGCTATTAAAGTTTGAAATATATACATATGGCTCTGCACCTGCGATACTTACCAGCATTAAGATCAAAGTTGCTGAAACTAAGGATATCGAATACAACTTTTGTTTATTGATCATATAATGAATCCCTTTTCTGATATTATTATTTAGATAAATTCAAAGACAATCTAATTTGATGGTGAATATTCATCAATTTTCTTCATAATGTTGTAACACATCTAATTCTTGATATAATACTAACTAGTAGAGTGGCTATAATCGCATAATTTGTTAGTTTCTTACTCCATCTATTCAGCTTTGATCAATAGATCCAAATTTAGCTGACAACACAGTCTAAAGTTGGGTATCCGCAAATAACTTTGGATATATATAAGTTATGTGCACCGATATATATTTTACTTACACTAAATTTTTAAAAATAGAACTCTTGGCAGGTGCATAATTTTCTGTAAAATTATGTTGATATATGCTCGTTGACACGATTGTCAATGACCCTAATTAAAAGACTAACATCAGAATGCAAAGTGTTGCTCCTATTTATATATTCTAAAATTGTTTTCTGTTTATAATATTTTTTTAGAGGCTATTGTTTTTTCAATCTACTGCCAATCCGCAAGTACACTAGTAAACATTTTAGAGAATTCCGATTTATCTCTAATTTTATTCTTCTTGAGAATCCTGTTTAAATCTTTCTCGCAACAACATAAATTTCTTGTTTTTCCGAACCAATGATTTTTTGGATTTCAAATCCTAGGTTCTCAATTTTGTTCAGTATGGGTTTTGGATTTTTCTTTTTTGGACTTTTGATTACCTGAAGTAACTTCCCATCTTCTTTAAGCAGGGGCAATATTCTAGAAAGCGCTTTAATAGAATCTTCAGGCTCCAGGGTTATATCAAAAAGAATTACATCTACTAACTCCTTGGAAAGTAAGTTAAGGGGTACTGTGAAGATGTCTCCAAACATTACCTCAACGTTTTCCCTTTCATAGGCTATCTTTCCTAGCTCGCTCCTAAAGTTTCGACTGAATTCTATTCCCTTTACGTGACCTGCAATTTCAGATGCAAAAAGGATAAATCCTCCTGCACTTGACCCCAGGTCAAGAACTATGTCCCCAGGGTTCAGAATACCACTTTCCTCCTGAACAAGCTTGAGCTTGAAATATCCCTTTGGATAGTCCAGTCCATCGGTAACTTCAATAATGTCATCAGTAGACGCATCTCTTGATGTTTTCGTTACCGCTATGCCATTGACCTTTACATTTCCTGCAAGAATAGCAAGCTTTGATCGTCCTCTTGACTTAAAATGGCCCATCTCTACAAGGTATGCATCTAGTCTCATGGAGCATTGTATCGAAAGATCTTGTATAAATAGGTAGCAAGCATGCAGTTAAATATTCGTAAAAATGGTTAAATTGTTAGAGAAAACATATTACGATTGTTGATATTTTAATTCACTTCTCAGTGGTAGATAAACCACGTAAACAACACCATTTAATTGAGGAATCTAGCTCTATTTTTAAAAGACCGTGATAGTTATATATTTGAAATATTTGTTATAGCTCAACATATATTTTGAATAATGATATTTGTGTACTTATTATCTAATAATATAAAGCGAAATATGCGTACTAACCGCATTTAGTAGCCTATAAACTACCATAAATACCTATATTGTTTACAAATTTTGTTAATTATTACTTAAAAATCAAATAATATCTAATTAGTAAGATAATAATTATGTATTTATTCTGTGACTTTGCAAGACAGCAAGTAGAATATATCCATTCAATGTCTCTCAGAATTATGAATTTCTGTTTGACAGTATGGAACTGGTTAAGTCTGGTTACGGTTTATGATGACAAAACTATAGGGTCTGTTTCATTTTTGTCTCCAGCTAAGCGAAAACTCAAAGGAATCTTCTCTTTTACTTAATATCAGCCATGCTAGATTAAAGTTTCACCATCCTTCAACTAGTTTATGCATTTGAAAGAGATTCAGCTTGCTTCAAAAGTGAATATGCTTATAGCTTAGATTCTATCCGAAAAGTCATAGGTGGCATGTTAAAAAGTATCCAGACAGAAAGCTGAAAATACATATAAACGGTATGAGCTCATTAAAAGCCCATGATGGAGTTTAAATCGCCATGTCAATAGGGGTTTGTCAATGTGTTGAAAATTATGCTTTAGACGAATTATAAGAGCCAATTTTTATAATTAGGACTTTATAAAGTATTTTCAAAACACTAAATATGAGATTTTTTTTGGATGCCAAGGGTAGTATTCTTGAGTCAGAAAAATTATTTTCTCATTTATCAGATTTCTTTCCTGATAATTATCGTAGTAGGGATTAGGAAATATGCATATGCTTCTACACACCAAAATTGGTTCCGTTGCAAAAAATATGGCTTTGTTGCAAAATCAGCAAAAACCTTCACAATTAGGAAATTTGAGTACTCTCATTAAGTAGAAAAATAACATTTAAAGACAAGAATTATAGCCACAAATTACCGAAAAATTATTTTTGCAACGGAACCCTTTTATTGACTCTAAAGAATAAGATAAATAGTTTGATTGACTACTTTGGCAATAGGGTTTGGATACCTGATTAACCATGGATTAGCTTTGGAAGGCAACGGGTACATACCCAAAGACTTTCCATTTTGTGTCTAAGAGGCAGGAGGTAATTAGTGTTTTCTCCAGCTCCGCAGGAGAAGCAGTGGATGATGATATCTTTTTTCTGGGGTTGAGCTGCTGCCTTTTCTCTATTAAATTTGATGGTATATCTTTCTTCAACTGAGATTGCACCCTCAGGACAGATTCCAATGCAGAAACCCATGCCGTCACAGAGTTCTTCGGATAAAACCTTCGCTTTCCCGTTAATGATTTTAATAGCACCCTCTGCACAGGGTGCGACACATTTCCCACAGCCTGTTCATTTTTCTTCGTCAATTTTTACGATCATTCGTTTTACCGTAAAACCAATCCCATTCAAGGTTATTGTACACAAATTTTACCTTAGAATCTACGAGTTGAACTGAAAAAATCAATAGCATTGGATATATAACTGTCTAAAAGATATATTTTAACCATAAATGTCTTTTCCACTTATTTTTGTGCCTCAAGTGCGTAAGTTCTATTTTAGTAAAATCCCAACTTGATACTCGAAATATGTCTATACCTGTCATAGTTATTGGCTTGCTTGTAGTGGTAACTTCATAGACTCGTCCTGATGTATACTCCGAGCTATAAGACGAGCAGCAACGTTATCAGTTGCTTTCTGCTATCAGGAATCAACGATAATATGTTCGCTGAAGAAATGATTTCCATGTACCTAGACTCAACGACCAAGAGCGATAGCCCGAAGTTTGATTGTTGCTGCATCGAATACTGTACTTTTCTTGGTAGCATATTGTTTTCTCAGAAGTTCTATATACTTTTCAATTTTATCACTTCTTTCCTTGCCATTATCAGCTTGTATTACAGATTGAGATGCATATGCTTCAGCTACTTTAATTGCACTTTGCAATTCTATGTAGAGTTCCGATTCTTTTAGATCCGATTCAGTGCGTATTTTTTCAACTCTTGCAATTGTACCCTTATTGCTACCTGCCACTTTCAATGCAAGCGAATAAGCACGATAGAATTCATTTTCAGCAAATTGAAGATCTAGGTACTCTTTTTCCATCCTTCATTCTCTGTTAAATTGTTAGTATAGAAGCTTGCGATCAAAAACATAGAGAGCCAAAGCTTGAAACAAGTATTTGCTTTTCTCCCTCAGATTCCTCCGCTTTTCCCCAGGCTCATACTTGATTCAAAAGTATTTTCATGTCTTCTTCGACCGTTGTACTTGGTCTGATGTTGAAATTATCTACCAGCACTTTGAGAACGTTCGGAGATATACAAGCTGGAAGGGTAGGACCAAGGGTGATATTTTTTATTCCAAGGCTTAGGAGAGCAAGTAGGACGAGAACGGCTTTTTGTTCATACCAAGCTATATTATAGGATACAGGTAAGTCGTTTATGTCCTTAAGATCAAAGGCTTCCGCAAGTTTTTGGGCTATTACCACAAGCGAGTAAGAATCATTACACTGTCCAGCATCGATAACTCTTGGGATTCCACCGAGGTCGCCAAGATTTAGTTTGTTATAGCGGTATTTGGCACAGCCTGCGGTCAGGATAACAGTGTCTTTAGGAAGGGCTTTTGCAAATTCGGTGTAGTATGTCCTCTCCTTGTGTCTTCCATCACATCCTACCATAACCATGAACCTGCTGATTTTTCCGCTTTTTACAGCATCTATGATTTTATCTGCAACTGATAGAGCCGCTTCATGTGCAAAGCCACAAACAATTGTTCCGCTTTCCAACTGCTCTGGGGGCTTGCTTGTTTTTGCCTGTTCAATCAGAGGAGTGAAATCTTTTGTACCCTCTTCTTTTTCAGATATATGGAAAAGTCCTCCAAAGTCCACTACTCCTGTAGTGCAAATCCTGTTTCGATATGACTCTCTTGGCGGGATTATACAATTTGTCGTCATCAGAATAGGTCCATTGAATTTCTCAAACTCCTCATTTTGTTTCCACCAAGCACTCCCATAATTGCCTATGAAATTATCATATTTCTTGAAGGCAGGGTACGAGTTCGCAGGCAGCATTTCTCCATGGGTATAAACATCAATTCTAGTGCCCTTTGTCTGCTCAAGGAGCTGCTCAATATCCCGTAGATCATGCCCACTGATAAGAATTCCGGGTCGATCTCTCACACCGATATTGACAGCAGTAGGCTCAGGGTTTCCATATGTTTCAGTGTTGGCTTTATCAAGCAGGGCCAAAGCTAGAACCCCTTTCTTCCCGCATTCCATGACAAGACCTCATAGGCCTTGTCTTGGAATGCGGGAAGAAAGGGGTTTTAGCCTTGGCGTAAATAATGTCACTCTTGGCCCTACACTTCCGGCCTGTCTCTCTCCGAAAGTCCTTAAAGTGCTGGTTGAAAAATTCAACATTAAGCCTCATACGACAGTCAAAGAGGACATGAAAGTACTTCTGAACCAAGCGTGAGCATAGAGAAAAGAAGGAGTTTGAAGAAGGAAAGCAAAGGAAGAGTAAAAGAAACAAATTGATGGAAAAATATTTAGAATGCATTCAAAACATGGAAACTTACAGTTAAATGAAGACAATAATATGAAAGTTATAGAGATGAAATCCTCACCGGAAAAGCCTAATACTCACAATGTGAGTTCTCGCATACTCTATGATACCGAACATGCCCAGGGAGTGCACATAGAGCTAAAATCTGAGGAAGCCTTAAAAAAGCATCACACCCGTGGATGTGTTTTTTTATGTTCTTGAGGGAAAAGGTGTTGTTGAGATCGGGGACGAAACACAAGAAGTCAGCAGGGATATGTTAATCTAAAGCCCCGCAAAGATTCCTCACCGTCTTATGAATCCCGAAAATGGGATATTTAGAGTACTTGTCGTTAAAGTCCCAAGGCAAGCCGAACCCACATGCTTGTTGTAATACTGACTACGCAAAATGGATTGTAGGATAATGATCGAAGAACCAAGCTCTATAAAAGATAGCTGTCGTCCGCTGTGATATCATCTCTGAAACCTGCCCCGGAGTAGGCTGCTTTAAGGCTTTCAACGAGAGGAAGTCTCACTTTGAGGCTTACGATAAAGACACGCAGATAATCGCCTTTTTCACATGTGGAGGGTGCTCTGGAAGGAGAGTGTACCGTCTGGTAAATACTCTTATAAAACATGGTCTGGATGTTGTGCATCTAAGTTCCTGCATGCTTATGGAAGACGCTTACCCCAAATGCCCCAATCTGGATAGTATCCGAAAGACAATTAAAGATGCGGGAATAGAGGTTGTGGAAGGCACACATCACTAAAAATCGCTTCAAAGATAAATATAGCCAATAATGGGATTAAAACAGGACAAATAAAAACCACAGATGAGGAAAACATGTCTACAGAAGAAAACAAAGCAATAGTTCGTCAATTTATTGAGTTTGGACCATTGAAGGGAAACCTGAATGCTGTTGATGAGCTGCTATCACCTGATTTTTTTATGCATACGCCTCTTCCTGCGTCTCCAGGAATCAAGGGAATACATGAAGTCATCATTACGTGCAGAGCAACCTTCTAGAACCTTAACGTTACACTTGAGGATATGATTGCTGAGGGGGATAATGTGGCCGCTAGTTTCACAGCCCATGATGTACATAAAGGAGATAAATACATTCAGAAAAATGTTTAAATAATTAAACTCATCTTTCAAATGTTGCGAAAAAACGATAACAATTGACTGCATAATTCTCATTTTAACCAAAACAATAATCTGCCTCATATCGATTTTAGTTGATTTTCTGGATTTTTTAAATTTTAAAATAGATATGCTTAGAGCCTATCAACGTCATAATATTTTAGGATTATATTTACATACCACTATCATAGCTATTAATTTTTTGTCATCAATAAAACCATTTTTGTATTTATTTTAGTTAGGAATTACAGATTTTTCGTTATCTAACGATGCACTTTTCGTACATCTTTGAAAGCCAAGTTAAAAGAAGGGAAGCAGATGATTCGACTGAAAAGGATTTACGAACAGCTATCTGACCAGGATGGATTCAGGGTACTTGTGGATAGGCTTTGGCTAAGGGGACTTCGCAAAAATGAAGTCAGGCTTGAATCTATGGTTAAAGGAGATAGCTCCTGGAAACGAGCTTAGAAAATGGTTTTCCCACGATCCTGAAAAATGGGAAGAGTTTAGAAAATGCTATCTTAAAGAACTGGAGCTAAAGGAAGAGTATGTACAAAAACTCATAGAAAAAGCAAAAGAAACTGACCTGGCCCTGCTCTATGCTGCAAAAAATGAAGATTTTAATAACGCCACAGTTTTAAAGGAGTATCTGGAGTCCAGATTAAAGAGACAATAATTATGAGAAATTGGATAACACAAAAACTAGTGCTTAGATTCAAATATATATTTGTAAATAAATATAATATTACTACTACATATGTGCTTGTGCCACGTATAAGCCATCGTCCTAAATTATCATTTATTGTCACCGGTTAATGAATTTTATGCTAACTTTGAGTACCAAGTATAGAGATTTTCTAATAAAATTCTTTAATTTATAGCATAAAAATAACATTTTTTGACATTTTGTACCTTAACCAAATATAAATGTAAAAGAATTGAACAGCAACCGTTGATTCGATAAGAGCGGATACATTCTTGTTAGTAATAGTAGGGAATGCTCTTATTTATGTTTTTATATTCATGCAACCAATTAAACAAAAGTAAGGGTATTTATTTTTATATGTCATATTAAGGTTAGAAATTGGAATGGAGATATGAAAAATGAAAGAATACACACTTGAAGAGCTTGCAGATTACAACGGCAAAAATGGGAAGATTTACATTGCCTATCAAGGCCAAGTTTATGATGTCACGAATAGTTATTTATGGGAAGATGGCGTCCATCAGGGCCTTCATGATGCTGGACAGGATCTTACTGAAACCATGGACGAAGCGCCCCATGGGACTGAGGTTTTTAAGGATTCTACGGTTGTTGGGACTCTAAAAGAATAGAAGGCTGTGCTAAGAAATGGCTCTGTAAGTCCATTTCTCAAATAACCCTCGAAGAAAATATTTGTGCATAAATACTTGAAATTAAATTTTTGTCATTTCTTAACTTATCCATTGTCTCTTTTATTTCACTATCAATCCTTGCTGCAATTACGATGTTTACTCTTTCTTTTGTCAAATAGAGGCCGATAAATCTTTCTATTCCCTTGCTCCCATCGGTTACAAGGACTGTTTGTCCTATTAAATAAATTACGACTCTTCGTTCCACTGCGGGTTGTGCAAAGACACCCACTGGATCAACTCAAAGTGAAGGACATCCAAATAGAGCAACTAACTGAGACGATGCAAACCTAGGCAGTACTCTTGCAGACTGTCTTAAATCAAAAACAGATAGAACAACCTGGAGCTAAAAAGCCTTGGTAGAAATTTTGGTAATATCAACGAGGTTTATCATGGAACTATTAAAGTCATTCGTGGATTTTAAAGGAACTATTAATGTTTAGAATTCTTGTTTAATAACTTGGAGACCCGACTAGGTACTGACATTACGATCGCGTCTTTTTTACACACGTTGAGGCACCGGCCGCACCAGTAGCATTCGGCCATCTTGCTGTCCTTATTAGCTTGATCCGTGGGACACTTCTTCGCGCAGACGGCGCAGTTGACGCAATTCTCGTTCAACCTGAGCTTGAGGGTGCTAAGCTTAGATGTCAGGTTCATAAGGAATCCGAAGGGGCACAAGAGAGTACACCAGGGTCGATACACAAATAAAGAGGCTGCGACAACAATGATGAGCACCAGGAGCTTGAAGGTGCCAAGCCAGTGCGAGACCAGGTTGAACGGGTTGAAATGGATTATCGAGGCGATCCCTATACCGAGTACGATGAAGATCACGAAGAATACCGCCCTTATAACCTCTGAAAGCCCAACGTCGATATTGAACCTGTTTTTTCACGAGCTTAGAGACAAGCTCCTGAGCTGCGCCCAGTGGGCATATGTAGCCGCAGAAGAGCCTCCCTAAGATCAGGGAGGAGGCCAATATCAGCACTACTTTGAAAGCTTGCGTGGGGTTGATGCCACCGTTAACGATGCCGTACAGTACCTAATGTAGGTAGATTGTCATATCCAGGAATCCCCACTGCAGGAAACCGGCTACAACGACCGAGGCGGAGAGTACGATTATGGCTGCGCGTTCGCTCATGTTTTTTTTCCAGAATAACACCGCTACAACCGCGACCGTTACCAGCACGTATAGAGGCCCGACAACTAGGGGTAATGTAATAATTATAAATATATGTTTATAGTTACATAAAACTTTATGACTTAATAAGCTAAAATGATAAATTGTGTATTTTTACCCGACGCTGCGAACGGTAAAATGAGCAATAAACTTTCATAAAAATATCTCTTATTACATCTTATAATTAGAGAATATATTTCGGTTTGTCCAAGTCCTGCTGGCAGTGTGCTAAAAGTTCTGTAACTTCTAAATTATGATGCATAGTTTTTATAGCAAAAAAGCATGATAAGGGATAGAATGCAATCGTAGTCATTGGTCCTGCAATTCTACTCAAAGCTACCCAGGCATCATGTGGGAAAGTCATCCAAGATGAAATTGTTAGTTTTTTCAATGAGTACGGGGGAATGTATTGGCTGTCAAAGCTATCTATGTGCTCCTATGAGGGTATTATTGCTACACTTGATTTTATTACAATGGGCTATACCTATTCTACGACAGGTTGTTCTCCCACTATCTACGTAGGTTCAGTCTCAGACTAGTTAAAAACGTATTACTTTCTCCAACTCGATCAAACTTCGCTAAAATTTGTTTTCTAACTTCGTCAACATCATTGACGTTTATCTCAATATTCTCATTCTTGTTCTGTGAAACAACATTCGTTTTTTTGTATACCCGTCTTCCAAATTCGTCAGGAAATCTCCTTTCCAAGATCCACATACAAACCTGGCAGTTACCATCATCAGCTGCGTTATTTAAGCGTTCAAAAAGTTTTTTAGCAGCATCAGAATTGCATTTCTGGATATATTGTGCAAAATTATGATATCTCCCAGATTTCTCTGTCTTGCCCCTGTTCATATATTGATTGAATGTTTTATACGTGATTCCTGCAGCTTAGGCAGCAAGCGAGTATGTGAGTCCCAAAGAAATATTATCACCGATTCTGTTTTGTATTTCCTGAGTAAGTTTTGATGGGCGAGCTATAGATTCACCGTTTTTACTTTATAATTAATATTCGCTTGTATTGTATTTAATATTAAGTTATTTTTGTTCTGCATAAAAACGGGGTTTATATCCATCAAATAGGAGCCATTATAAGATCGTTAGAGACATTTTCTAAATAGGGCAATAGTTTCCCAATATGACTCTTAATAAAAGTCTCACCAGCAGTCTTAGATTAAGTTATTTTTTGACCTTTTTTATTCCCCATGATCTTTATCACTGATACCGATAGACAACCACAAGATATTTTTCATACACTTTTATTACTTAAACAATATATAAACTAAGTTTACGTAATATTACTCCAAATTTTAGATATGGATCTGTATATTTGGCATTATTTAGTTTTTGTATCACTATTTAGTATACATATATAAAATATATAACACACCAAATCTAGTTATAATTTGGAGGTTTTCTAAAACCTTTACTTGGACTTCGTATCTTGCTGCAGATAACGACCCCTGCAGCTTACAAGATCAACTTTTGGGACATTTTAGATCAGCCGAATCGCCTAAGCTAATAAAAAATTAGATTTCAGATAGATATTCTCACGCTTAGTCTCTTCTTTAACTATGTAATTTTCCAGTGGAATTATCGGGTTTTTTGTGAGATTTCAAGGAACGTTAGATTTATCCTACTATGCAATAAACAAGTTACCATTTATGGAAGATTTAACCCTTTTTTTAAGTAAAACGGGTGTTCACTAAGGAAAAAACCTACCTATAAGAGCCAAAATGAATCCAGTTATTAAATGACATAGAAAGGCTTCACTGTAATATAATTCCTGAAATCATGACCACATAATGTTAATACTAATTACTTTAAGTTCGTATAATACATTCCTAAAAGTATATAATGAATTAAACTTAATTCTAATTAGTATACTTCCCAGTATAATCAATTACGATATTCGATCGAGCTGTAGTCATTTCTCCGTAGCTCACAAGAGTTCCTTTTTGGCATCTAAGATTACTTGATCATTTAAATTAATACAAAAAAATAAGTAATTGATGACTTTTGACCAGGAAGTGATTGTCATTTACATGCTTGATTACAAAATTAAGATGAAGCAAGCAGTAGATTTTATAGTTAAGGTCACTATTGGCGCTGCATTTTTGGGTATCTTCGTAGGAATATTTGCTTTGTTCCTCTTGATGAAATGGACTTAAAATAACCACTAGGAGATTAAACAAGTTCAAAGCAATGATAAAGTAAAAATCAGCCCACCGATATTTGCTCAATTAATCTCAGTGAAGGCGACTGTTAAGAATGTTTTTCGCGAGCGGAATAATTTGCTCTTCTGAAATACAATTTTCGATCCACTAGCATCTTTAAATTTGAGATTTCACAGAACAAAAATGGCATACTATCACAAATGGAAAAATGTGATATTCTAGACTTCATACTTGTTCATTCATGTATACTTCTTATTGCAAGTATGTCTTCTGTGATTTATATTCCCATTAGTTCCCAATTATTCCCGTTATTTTCCCATTATATTCTCATTAAAAATAATCTAAAAACAATAACAAGGGAATTGAAATCATAAAAAAAAGGGTAATTATGTTCCCAAAATAAAAAAATGATATAGGATTTTTTAAAGTAATATCCAAAATATTAGAATGTCAAAAAGTGTAATTTTCTATTTCTTTCTTGCATTTTTGGAGTTTTGGGATCCAAATGTCAACTGATTGCGTTTCAATGGGAAAAAAACGGGGATATTTTGGGATAAATGGGAATATTAGGGAATAACAGAATCGGTTGCCTTTATATCCTGATCAAGCATCCTTCAGGAAGATAAACTCCTTATCAATAGTGACCAGCAATCAAACTTTGATTTGTCTATACTGAATTTAAAAACTTTACTTCCACTACTACTTATCAAGTATCTCCTGCCCTTTTGTAGTCAATATCAGTTTCTTCTTCCATTTTTAGCCCTTTGATCTTGTCAAGGAGTCCCCCAGCTTCTCTATCTTTTCTTTCAAATAGAGCACTCGTAGACTCAAAGTAAGGTTCTCATTCGATAGCAATCGGTTTTTATGCTAGCACCCGCCTAATCGATCACATAATCACTAAAGTGGGTTACATGAGCTTGGTAGGCTAAGGATTTTAGATCGCATATTGTAGATTGTTTGGTGATCTTGATGGAGATCATGACATAGACAATGATGTTTCCATTAATTTGTTGGGCATAGCGATTTATTTGATGATTTTTCGCTAAGTATAACATTTTTATGCGAATTATTGGATTTAATTTGATATCGTTTGGCATTTTTACTGACTATCTATAATTAATTTTGGGGTATATTGTCAATTTATATCTAAAATCAGTATTTGTTTGGGAATTTATTTTGACTAAAACTGGTAAATTGATGCTGTTTTTAAGATCAATATATTAATTTAATCTTTGAATCCCAGGAAAATGGGTTCAAATTATTTTGCTAGTTTTTGATATCTTTTTTTCACAGCACTTTTGAGTTCGTTGATTAGTCTAGTTCTGAATAATATCCAGCAAATAAGTTGTAGATTAAATTCCGGAAATATACTATCAGAAGATACAGTATCATATATCCACTTTGTAACAAACAAAATAAAATATTATCTATTTATATAAAAGCTAATTTTGATATATTCTAAGAAAAAAATTTAGTTGGAGATATATAATGGATCACAAAAAATCAATCAAAATAGGATTCATTTGCGTTATTCTTTGTTTAATGGGATTATGTTTAGTACCGCTAGTAGCTGCAGATGATAGCGGCGCCGGTTACTATGATTGGAAATGGTATACAACTGATCATATCGGTGAATACAATAAAGCTCAAGCGGGTTCTTCATATGCAGGAGTGACTATATATATTAAAAATGAAGGTGATAAAGCAATATCCCCAAATCCTTTAGACTGGTATCTGTTGATTGGTGGACTTAAATATTCATATGATTCAGCTACATTTGACAGTTCGATAAATCATTTAACATACGATGTTATGAAAGGTGGCGAAACCGAGACAATAATTGTGTACTTAGTAAAAGGAAATCCATCAACTGCTACCCTAAAATATGATCAATTATTCGGTCCAGAATTGAAGCACATTGACCATTATATTTTAAGCCAATCAGGCAAGTCAGATGAAGCAATAAAAGCATTTGACAAAGCAATTGAAATTAACCCACAGTATGCAGATGCTTGGTATAATACAGATAAGGGGGGACGATTTTGAGTTACATTTAACATATACATATTTGCATTACCAGAAGCATCATAACCGTATGTCACTGTATGTGGAATACCTTCTTCTATGTAATCACTTAATCTGATTCCTGGAGTGGGAGTACTGACATCCAAACTGTTTGAGTTTACCCAAATCATTGCATCATATATTCCCTGGCTTTGGAATGATCCACTACCATTAGCGAACCTTGTATGCCAGCAATCTGTTCCCCTGATCCCACCTACGAGTGCTCCGGAACCAAAAGAAGCATCTGAAAATGTACCCACGTCATGAGTACCCCCTGCTAATGTTTCATTGACCGCCAATTCAATGCCATTTGTGAATGGTTTGTTCAGCACAACATTCGCAGAAGATGTCGTACCATCGCCTGACAACACCAGATATCCATTCTGTATTTCTACTGTTGAGTTATTGCTTCCTTCTTTGCAAGCTGCCCACTTTGATATATTTAAGCTGCCTGAACTAAAATTATCGTATGCCCACATGACTATATCTCCATTGGGAGAATAGCCAGGCATATTGTACACATTGAAATGTTGTGTGCTGGCATTCATGTTGACTTTGAGCCACAAATTATGCTGTGGATCAATGTAATATGGTTGTGAAGCAGACTTTAAGGGTGTAGATGTTGCAAGTGCAGTTGCTGATGATAGAACCATGTTGATTAACACAAAGAATATTTTATATCTCATTTTCATAATACGCCATCTTTTAAATATTATTTTGGTAGTATTACTGAATAATGGCTAAGTTCCAAAATCAATTTTTTTTAATTTCACGTCTTTCTGCCCCAATACCAGGAATTGACATTAAAATTTTCACATAACTTTTATTATTTCCATAAGCATAATTAAAAATTTCTTCCCCTAAAGTTTCGATTTCATAGTCAATATGTTTTATAAGATTCAGACAGGAAACATTGTCGCTGTCATAGTTTCCCACATATACATTTTTTTATTTTGGAGTGACTGCAACTCCTACCGGCCTTTTTCCTACTTGCACCGTGGTTGTAACCGTATTTGTTGCTGTATCAATTACAGAGACAGTAGCGTCTCCAGCATTTGCTACGTATACCTTGCTTCCATCCGGATCTACTGCAACGCCAAGAGGAAAGTTTCCTACCTTCACAGTGGCTGTAACCATGTTTGTTACAGTGTTAATTACAGAAACATTTTGGCTGAAGAAGTTAGTCACAAATACCTTTCTTCCATCTGGACCCACTGCAACTCCCTTAGGATGAGCTCCTACAGGTACATTGGCTGTAATGCTGTTTGTAGATGTGTTAATTACAAAGACGGCGTTGTCGATGGGGTTTGTAAAATATACCTTTGTTACATCAGGTGTGATTGCAATTTTGAAAGGAAAATGAGGGGATTCTAAATTTACCGTAGCTGTAATTTTGTTTGTGGCAGTGCCAATTAAAGAGACTGTGTTGCTGCCGGAGTTCGTAACATATATAAATGGCACTGCGCCTGAGATACTCATTCCATTAGAAATACCAGCAATGCTATTCATAAAATTTTTATATATGTTCCTCCTTTTTGTATTTTATTTGGTTTCATTTTTTTCATTTCGAATCTCAGCAATGAATTTTTATTGAGGAATATAAACAAGTTTAACAGTAATGGGTGTGTCATTGTGTATTAATTATCTTAAACCACTGTATGCAGATGTACACAAGAATGGGCAATATCGCAAATTTGATATAAATATGAAGTCGTATGAGTCAAGTACAAATTTTTGATTCGAAACCGTAGTTCACAGCTGTTTATGTGTGTATCAATGCACTGAGCGAAGAAATTTAGAAGTAAGTTTGAAAGAATATGAAAATTGGAATAAAAATTTGTGGCATTTACTTTTTATAAACTCGGTTCAGGAAGTTTTTAACTGTTCTCTATTATCCGTTAAATTTTTCTGAATTTATACTATATAGTTGAACAAAAATTTATTTTACTCTAAATGAACTGATATCATAACTCCAAATTTGCTTCTCGGATCTTATATTTCGAATAATCGATTAAATCCGATCGTGAAAACAATTCGGAAAGTTTTTAAGATTACGCGAAGAATGGTTTAAGGAGGATTGGCTTGCTTGTAAGTATCTTATCACTTGTTGTGTTACCTATTATTTTTGTGGGATGAAATAGGTTTTAGATTCAAATAAGGACACATATACAAGCAAGCAATATCCTATTGCCTTGTGATATTATTTATAATTTTCTGAATGTGTACATTTGTCTCAAAAGTAGTTTTCTGGATTGAACTTTGCAACGAATCTCTAGATTCTCAAGGAAATTGATGACTACGCAACAGATATATAGTTCTGCGTCAACCACAGGATTTTGCAGAGATTTTGATCAAAATAAATAAAGCTCCTTGTTATTTGGATTGAGCAATTGAAAATCACCTTTTAAATATGATATAACATAAATAATATTTGAAAAACATTTTGTTTAAAAAGTAACATTTCGAATCGGTAATTTCTCTTTGGTTTAGTTACTTTAAGTGAGAATTTATTTTCAAACCGCACAAAACAGCGAAGAACTCTCTTCTGAATGTATGTCTCCTTGTTATTTGTGGTAAACTACGTATTTGCCGTTTGCTTTTTACATATCTAGCCTCAAGCCTAGTCTTCCTCCACATAGCTTTTTGATAAACCTTTGATTTTTACAAATTATTTATATACAATTTATGAGTATGTGACAATATTTAGGGATTTATCGAAATCCTCCAAAAGAGCAAATTTTGAGCTTTGGGATTGGCTATATCAGGACTTAAGCACTGGAGCTGCAGAACAAGTGCAATAATGATAACTGTTTAATGTTATATCTGGTCAACTAAGGGCTTAAGTTTCCTGATACTTCGGTTCGACTGCATTGGCCCGAATATTTTCATGTATTCTAAATTCTAAAAATACACACAGATACCTAATTTATTTGCCAATTTGTCCAATGTTATGCATCAAAGATTGAGACCCTTTTTTAAATTGTCACCTTATTGAAAAATTATGTGTCAACTGTGTGGACTTTTAGGAAAGTGGAATTTAATTGAGGACAACATATTTATAGTGGACTATCCATACGATTTCCGATTGCTGCCGTTAGGTAGCAAGATCAAATTTCGAACTAATATAACAGCTGTGAACTATGGTTTCGAACTAAAAATTTGTACTTGATTCATTTGAGGTTCAATAACCACCGGAAACACTAAAGAAGAGAAAAATACAACAATAATTTTTCCAGATCTCTGTTTTCAGCGGTTCATGTTTAGGTTAAGATTAGTAAATAAATTTTGGTACTTGATCATAAGATGATAACACAAGATATACTTTCAGATAGTATAATGCTAATCCTTTTTTTGGTTCTCGTAACTGGGGTGGCATTTCCATTCAGCAGTTTCATTGTTCGTGTTTTTGACGGAAATTTGTCAAGAGGAATTCCTGGACATCTCGAAAAGGTAATATACAGATTAATCGACACCGATCCTGATAAATAAGAGGGATGGCGGGGCTACGCCCGAGATATGCTCCTTTTCAATGGGATAGGTTTTGTAATTCTCTTTCTAATTCTTCTTTTTCAGGATTCTCTGCCTCTCAACCCACAAAAATTCGGGGCTTTTAATCTAAGTTTTGCCATCAACACTGCATCTAGTTTTATCACTAATACAAACTGGCAGGTCTACAGTGGTGAAACGGCAGCAAGTTATTTTACTCAGATGGCTGGACTTACAGTTCATAACTTCCTTTCCGCAGCTACAGGTATCTGCATAGCGATTGCAGTGATGCGGGGCATCACTCGCCAGTCGACCTATAAGATCGGCAACTTTTGGGTAGATATGACTCGCTGCACTCTTTACATCCTTCTTCCGATATCTTTCATTTTTGCTCTAGTGCTCGTTTCCCAGGGTGTTATTCAGAATATAGATCCCTTATGTAAACGTCACAGGGTATGGCCATACAGGACCTCAAACAATCTCAATGGGACCAGTAGCTTCCCAGGAAGCGATAAAAGAGTTAGGTACCAACGGAGGAGGATTTTTCAATGCAAACTCTGCACATCCATATGAAAATCCAACTCCTTTGACTAATCTGATCGAAATTTT